>CEUZ01292240.1_pt1 | contig 26597 bp, 19 predicted proteins | sample 361511 | NCBI WGS metagenome assembly CEUZ01 (sample SAMEA2622822, study PRJEB7988) | marine metagenome | biome: marine biome (ENVO:00000447); feature: surface water layer (ENVO:00002042); material: "saline water (ENVO:00002010), including plankton (ENVO:xxxxxxxx)" | depth 5 m | reverse complement strand
AAGACATAATGAGGGTCGTTACTCTGATATTTCATTAATGGAGGCTTCAATTGCCGCAGCGGTCTGGGAAACGACTGAATATTTAACAACAAATAAAGTTCCAGATCAGCTTGGTCATTCACATAGAGCAAGTGCCCCTTATCAGTTATTTAAGACAAAAGATGAAAAATATATTGCAATTGGGGCGCCTAATGATAGTCACTTTAAAAAATTAATGAAAGTACTTAATTGTCCAGAGTGTATTGATAACAAACTCTTTTCTTCATATTCAAAACGTAAAGAGAATGAGAAGGCACTTGTTCCAATAGTTGAAAAAAATATTTTAAAATGGAACTCAAAAGATCTTGAGCATAAATTAACATTAGAGGGTATTCCATGCGGATGTGTTCGCAGCTACGCTGAGGCTCTCGAGGACGACCATAGCGTATCAAGAAATATTGTAGTAAAAAGACAATATCAAAATGATAGCAATATTAATTTTGTTAGAAACCCAGTTTTAATGGACATTGACGGGCCTAGTAATTATGTATTAGCTCCAGATCTTGGTGAGCATACAAAAGAAATTCTCATGGATATTGGAATAAGTAAGCAGCGTTATGAGTCACTTGTTAAATCAGGTGTTACTCTCTAGATTTAGTAGTATTTCATTGGTCATTTCTAGCGTTGTAGCATTACCACCTATATCAGGTGTTAGATTTTTCTTGCTAGTTATAACTTTTTCCAATGAATTAATGATATTATTAGATGCGTCAATCAATTTATCTTGATTATTCTTAAATCCAAGCCAATTTATTAGCATAGCGCTTGACATGATAATAGCATATGGGTTTGCAATATTTTTTCCTACAATATCAGGAGCGGAACCATGGGTTGTTTGGGCCATGGCAATGTCTTGACCAATACATAGTCCAGGAGCCATGCCAATTGAACCAATAAGACCAGCTCCTAAATCAGATAAAATATCACCAAATTGATTAGTTGTGACAATGACATCGAAACCCTCTGGGGCTGAAACAAGATGCATTGCTGTTGTATCAATTAATTTATCATCCATCAGTATATTGGGGTATTCTTTGGAAGTTTTTTGACATTCCTCGAGAAACATACCACAACTCAATCTATATACCGGCTCCTTGTGGGAGACGGTAACCTTCTTTCGGCCGTGATGTCTTGCAATGTCAAAAGCGCATTCAGCAACCCTTCTCGATCCACGCCGGGTTATAACTCTTGATGCTATAGTTATTTCATCATTAGGTCTATATTCCGCTTGACCGGCAATTACTGTTTCTGCACTAAGCAATCCTTCAGTTACTTCCCTTACAAATATAAGGTCAATATTACTATCGGGTAAGTATGATTTGATTGGCCTTACACTAGCATATAAGTCAAGAGCTTTTCTTATAGGAGGAATTCTCCAAGTACTATCATTCCTTGGGTAGCTATTATGTCCAAAAGGGCCACAAATAACCGCATCAACTTTTTTTAATTCATCCCTAGTAAAATTTGGGAATGTATCGCCATATTTATTGTGTGCTAATTTTCCAATAGGCAATTCAATAAGATCATAATTATAGTCTACAAAATTAAGCGCTTTAATTATGACATTTTTGGCCATTGGTATTATTTCATGGCCTATATCATCACCTTCTAGAATTGCAATTTTTAGATTTGTCATTTGTTTAAGAGGTATGATTTTATTTATTTATCATCTGAATTATATTTCATATTTAAGTGATCTATAAGCTCACTTATACTATTATTAGATATATATGACGTAAACTCTTCCCTTTTTTGCAGCGCTAATGATACACCGGCCAGAGAGATATCAATCACTTTAAAGGATCCGTCATCTTGTAAAACAATCCACCACCTTATTGTAGAGAGCTTAAGGTCATTTCTATCTATTTGACCATCAACCAGGAATTCAATATTTTTAGACCCCTTTATTTTACATTTATCGTTATTAATTGAATAGAAGTATTCATCATTTTCACTTGATGAATCTAATCTTTCATAAAGCATACTTATGACCATATTTTCTATCAATTGTGTGTATAAGCTTCTTTGGCTTGGTGGTAATTTTCTAGTATATTTACCAAGTGCTATTTTACCCATCATTTCAAAGTCAGCATTTTCTATAAAAATTTCTGATAAAAAATATTTTTTCTGATTTTTAGTCAAATCATTAGAATTTATGATTTCTAGGGTTTGATCGCTAACTTTGTTTGCGAAATCATTAGCTGTAGGGCAATCATTTGCATAAGTCAATATTGGCTTGCACAAGATAATTAATATGGTTAGCATTAGCAGGCATAACCATCTTTTATTATAAGCATATGTCATATCAATTTATTTTAGAATACTAGGTTTAGATCTCTCGCTGCATCAATTGAATACTCAGTTGGTTGATCAGAGGGAACACCATTATTTATTTCATCAAGCCTTCTTTGTCTATATATATTACGGATGGTTACATAGTAATCAGGGCTCTCAGCTTTTGTTTGATCTAGGATATCGAGAAGCTCTTCTCTTGTTACAATCGCTTCACTTACGCCATAAGCCAGTCTCGCTTCAGTGTCCTGATCCTGTAAATACCAAGTTAATGGATGGGTTGCAAAATCTACAATCCGACCACCAATATGTCTTGGGGAAGAGGGCCCAAAGAAAGGCGATACAATATAAGGTCCTGAAGGTACACCATATTTTGCCATTGTTTGAGCAAAGTCTTCAGTATGCCTAGGGTAACCCATATTCGTTGCAGGATCGCCAAAACCAAAAAAACCAACTGTTGAGTTTATAACAAATCTTTGAACGGTAACACCAGCACGAGAAGAATTTCCTTGAAGTATATCATTTATTAGCACAGTTGGCGTTTCAAGGTTGTGCAAGAAATTTTTAATTGACTTTCTTGCCTCCTCAGGAACGACCGCTCTATATCCCTTAGCTAGAGGTCTTAGAACACCAGTATCTATTGCTTCATTAAAATCGAAAACCTGTCTATTAAAATTTTCATATGGGTCATACTTTTCTGTATCACCTAAATCTTGGAGACTAACTGCATATTTGGATTCTGATACTTCTGTATCTTGGATTAGGTATTGTTCAGCAACAGATTCAGCCATCTCAGATGAGGCTGATTGTGTAAATACAAAAGTGAACATACATAGTGTAAGGATATTAAGGAATAACATGCGTAACATAAACTTACCTATAAAGTTACTAACTATCTAGTATTATTCGAAATAGTTAGCGTTATTTAAAACAAGCATTATTTGTAATCTTACACTAGAATACATAACAATCTATTAATTTCTTATACAATATGAATTTTTTTTTAGAAAAAAACAAGATTTTTTTTACAATTATCACAAAGTTTTTTTAGTTGTTTTTATTGCCTATACAATATGGTATGTAATTTCTTAATTTTTTTATTTGAAAACTGATAAAAAGATTTAGATATATTATAATTTTCCATCTTTTTTTTTTGCCAATATATAAAAATTTCGCTATGATTTTATTTATAAATAATATATAACAATATAAAGATATATTTATATAGATAAGAAAATGAACATTAAAGACCATAATAAAATTTTTAGTGCTTTAGCTGACGAGACCAGATTAAGGATTGTGAATATTTTATCTAATTGCGAGTTGAACGTTCAGGACCTTGTTTCTGTCTTGTCGCAAAGCCAACCAAGAGTTTCCAGGCATTTAAAGATACTAGACGAAGCAAATTTGATAGAGAGAATCAAAGAGGGTAATTGGGTATTTTGTAAATTAATTAGCTCAGAGGGAATTCGGCCTATCATTGATTACGTGAGTAAAACAAAAAAAAATAATTCTGATATTTATACTAGAGACCAAAAAAAATTATCTTTATTAATTAAAAATCGAGCACGTGAAGCAAATTATTACTTCAATAGAATAGAAAGTGAAGATGCGTCTATTGGAGAATATAACATAAGTGATAATATAATAGATCAAAAAATAATAAGTATAATAGAGAAAAACATAAAACTACCTTTATCAGATATAATTGATTTAGGCACAGGATCTGGCAAAATTCTATCTTTGCTATCTGGTTCATATTTGCATGGTATAGGTATTGATAATAACCCTAATATGTTAAAAATGGCAAGATCTAGATTTAAACAACAAGGGATACAAAATTGCGATCTTACATTTGGTGACATAACAGATTTATCATTAAAAGAAAATAATGCGGATTTAGTAGTGCTGCATCAAGTAATGCATTATTTTGATGATCCAAATATATTAATTTCGCAAGCAGCACGCTTGCTCATGAGAGATAAATATATATTGGTTGTAGATTTTGATAGTCATTCTAATGAATCCCTAAGAAAAAGATTTTCACATAGAAGGTTAGGTTTTAGTGATGAGCAGATAATAAATATTTTTGAAAAATATAATTGTATTTTAATAGACAAGGATAGCGGCGCATCAAATCGTTTAAAAAATGTTGAGGGGCTAGTTTGTAAGATATGGCTTGGAAAGAAGCAGGGGAAATAGTTTATAATGATAAATAAAAATAATAAAATAGGCTATTCAATTGAAATATTTCCACCAAAGGAAACTCACACTAATTTATCAATTATTAGAAAGATTAATGATTTAACTTACAAACCAGATTTTATATCAGTAACATATGGTGCAGGAGGAACCAGTCGTGAGAGGACATACAATCTTGTAAAATTAATTCATACAGAAACAGATGTTTCTGTTGCAGCTCATTTGACTTGCGTTGGTTCATCAATTGATGAAACCATTTCATTAATTGATGATTATATCAGGCTTGGAATAAAGAAGATTGTAGCATTACGTGGAGACTCAAATCAGCCAGATGATAAAATTTATAAACCGCATCCACTAGGCTTTCAGAAAACATCAGATTTGATCTGTAATATAAAAAAATTATCTGATATAGAACTATACGTAGCAGGTTACCCGGAGAAACATCCTGAATCCAAGAAAACACATGATGATATTTTGAACTTAAAAGGGAAGCTTGACAGTGGAGGGGATTTCATCATAACACAATATTTTTTTGAAAATAGCATATTTTATAACTTTCAGAATATTCTTAAAAAATACAATATTAAAAAGCCTATAATTCCAGGCGTAATACCTATTGTTAATTACGATCGAATAAAAGATTTTTCTGAAAGGTGTGGTGCAAGTATTCCAGAAAGAATAACAAAACAATTTCTAAATCAAAAAAATTCATGTGAAAACAAAAATCATTTATACGATTTGGCTACTAAGCTTGTTGTAGAACAATCCTTAGATTTAATAAGAAATAAAATTAGTCAAATACATATTTATAGCCTTAATCAAATTACATTAGTTGATAAAATTTGGTGCAATATTCTTGAGCAATATAATAATGACAAATAATGAATTAAATAAAATTGCAAAAAGTAAGATTCTTATCATTGATGGAGCAATGGGGACAGAGATTCAAAAATATAATCTTGATGAGAACGCTTACCGAGGCGATATATTAAGAAATACCTTACACGATCAGAAAGGTAATAATGATATTTTATCATTAACTCAGCCAAATCTTATCAGTGATATACATATGTCATATTGTGAAGCCGGTGCGGATATTATAGAGACTAATACATTTTCATCTACATCGATTGCACAAACAGACTATGGAAACGAGAAGCTTGTTTATAAAATGAATCTTGCATCAGCGGTGATTGCAAAGAATGTTGCAATAGATTACCAGACAAGGAAAGCTCGAAAAGTATTTGTAGCAGGTGCAATTGGACCAACCAATAAAACTGCATCTATGTCTCCTGATGTTCAAGATCCATCCTACAGAGCAATTACCTTTGATAATCTTGTATTATCATATTCCGAATCTGTTGAGGCATTAATTGAAGGGGGTGTAGATATATTATTGATTGAAACTATTTTTGATACACTAAATGCAAAAGCCGCAATATATGCTGTAAGTAAAGTATTTAATAAGTTAAATCAAACAAGACCATTGATGATATCCGGAACCATTACGGATTTATCGGGTAGAACATTATCTGGGCAAACTGTTGAAGCTTTTTGGAATTCTATTAGGCACTGTAATCCATTTTCTGTTGGACTTAATTGTGCCCTCGGAGCCTCACAGATGCGACCTTATATCAAAGAGCTATCTGAGAAAGCGGATACTCTTATTTCAGCATACCCTAATGCTGGTCTTCCAAATGAGCTCGGCGCTTATGATGAAAAACCACATGAAACATCATCAGTCTTGGAAGAATTCGCAAAAGAGGGTTTGTTAAATATTGTTGGAGGATGCTGCGGTACATCTCCAGAGCATATAAAACATATAGCTGATGCCACTAGGAGATATAAGCCCAGAGATGTTACTAAGATAAAGCCATTATTAAGGCTATCTGGCTTGGAAGCTTTTAATAAAGAAGAAAATATAAATTTTATTAATATCGGCGAGAGAACAAATGTTACAGGCTCTGCAAGATTTAAAAAACTTATTCAAGAAAAGAACTATGATGAGGCTTTAAAAATAGCTAAAGAACAAATTGAAAATGGGGCTCAAATAATTGATATTAATATGGATGAAGGGCTTCTTGAATCCGAAGAGGTCATGATTAAATTCTTGAATCTTATTTCTTCTGAGCCAGATATTTCAAAGGTACCGATAATGATTGACTCATCAAAATGGTCAATTCTTGAATCAGGCCTAAAATGTCTTCAGGGTAAATGCATTGTAAATTCAATAAGTCTCAAGGAGGGCGAGGAGGAGTTCCTTAGGATCGCTAAGCAAATTAAGTTATACGGAGCGGCTGTAATAGTGATGGCCTTTGATGAAACTGGTCAGGCAAATACAACTGAGCGTAAATTAAATATATCAAAAAGAGCATATGATTTACTTACAAAAAAAGCGGGTTTTGATCCTGAAGATATTATTTTTGACCCAAATATCTTTGCTGTTGCAACGGGTATTGATGAGCATAATAATTATGCGATGTCATATATCGAGTCGTGCCGTTTGATAAAGAAAGAAATGCCACTTACTAGTATTTCTGGAGGAGTTTCTAATCTTTCTTTTTCTTTTCGTGGGAATAATATAGTAAGAGAAGCTATGCATTCTGTTTTCCTTTATCATGCTATAAAATCTGGAATGGATATGGGAATTGTTAATGCCGGGCAGCTGACAATTTATGACGATATTGAAAAAGAACTCAAAGAATTATGCGAGAGTGTTATTTTAAATACCAGATCTGATGCAACGGATCAACTACTTGATTTGTCTATAAAATATCAAAATCAATCCAATGAAAAGGCTAAGAATGTATTGCAGTGGAGATCATTGGATATAAATGAAAGATTGTCGTATGCACTGATTAATGGAATTAATGATTTTATTGAAGAAGACGTTGAAATAGCAAGAAAAGAAATCAATGAGCCACTAGGTGTTATAGAGGGACCGTTAATGGATGGCATGAATATAGTTGGTGACCTATTCGGCGAAGGTAAAATGTTTCTTCCGCAAGTTGTAAAGAGTGCAAGGGTAATGAAGCAAGCTGTATCATACCTACTTCCATATATGGAAAAGGATAGCGATGTTTCATCAAGAAAAAGTGGAAAAATAATTCTAGCAACCGTTAAAGGTGATGTGCACGATATCGGAAAAAATATTGTTGGAATAGTTCTCCAATGCAATAATTTTGAGGTTATAGATCTAGGCGTAATGGTTCCTGCTGAAAAAATTATAAAAACTGCAATTGAAATGGACGCAGATGTGATTGGTCTTTCTGGCCTTATTACTCCAAGTTTAGATGAAATGTGTCACGTTGCCAGTGAGGTAAAAAAACAAAAATTAAATATTCCTATCCTTATTGGAGGCGCAACTACAAGTAAAGTACATACGGCAATAAAGATTTCTCCAAATTATGATAATCAAAGTGCTATTCATGTATTGGATGCAAGTAAAGCTGCTTCCATAATGTCTGATTTAACTTCATATAAAAAAAGAGAAGCACTTTTAAGTAAAACTAAAATAGAATATGAAAATATCAGATCCGATTATCTAAATAAAAGTAATAAAAGGAATCTTGAACGAATAGGCCTTGCAAGAAAAAATAAATTAAACATACTTTGGGAAAAATCAAAATTAATAAAACCATCCTTTCTTGGCGTTAGAGAGTTTCACAAAGTGAATTTATCTGAGTTATGCAAATATATAGATTGGACTCCGTTTTTTCATACATGGGAAGTAAGGGGAACGTATCCTCAAATATTAAAAGATGAAAAGTATGGATTGGTAGCAACAGATTTATTCAATGACGCAAAATCTCTTATAAAAGATATAATTGATAGACAATTAATCGAGTCAAAAGCGTTAATCGGTTTCTGGCGGGCATCTTCAAATGGTGATGATATAGATTTATTTAATATTAAATCTAATGAAAAGCTGGCGACTATCCATACTATAAGACAACAAATTGTAAGAAATCAAAAAAGAGCTAATCTTGCATTATCTGACTTTATTGCCCCTTCGGATATGGGTATAAATGATTATATTGGACTTTTTGCAGTAACAATTGATTTCAGCCAAGAACAAATAAACAAAGAGCTTAAGCTTCAAGATGATGACTATAGGTCAATTTTATTAAAGTCCATATGTGATAGATTCGCAGAAGCAACAGCTGAGTATTTTCACGAGAAGGTACGTAAATCATTATGGGGATATGAGCCATTTGAAGATTTTTCTAATGAAGAATTAATAAGAGAGAATTATAGAGGTATAAGACCAGCGCCAGGCTATCCTGCTCAGCCAGATCATTCTGAAAAGATAACAATACTTAGATTATTAGAGGCTGATAAACGCATTGGCATGTCCCTTACAGAGTCTTGTGCAATAATTCCAGCATCATCGGTTTGTGGCTTATATTTTAGCCACCCAGATTCAAGATATTTCGGGGTAGGAAAGATTGGTTATGACCAAGCTAAAGATTATGCCAAACGGAAAAATTGGAATGAAGATGAGATGAATCACTGGCTAAAAATAATTACTAGAGATTAGGTTGGTTTTCCATAACCGCCCCCTGAAGGCGTTTCGATAATTAATATATCACCTTTTTTTAGCTCAATTTGGCAATTGCCATCTAATCTTATTTTTCTTTTATTTCTCAATAAAAAATTCCTACCTATTTGACCAGGTCCTCCTCCATTAAGACCAAATGGAGGGGTGTCTCTATTATTTGATAATATTGAACAATCCATTGCAGTATTGACTTTGAAAATCTTTTTTATACCACTGCCCCCAATAAATTTTCCTATACCACCTGATTTTGAATTAATAGATAATTCAAGCAAATTTATCGGGTAAATTTCTTCAAAAACCTCAGGATCTGTTAATTTTGAATTTGTCATGTTTGTTTGTATAGCATCAGACCCATCAAAATATTTTCCAGCTCCCTGACCTCCGCAGATTGTTTCGTAATATTGGAAATCTTTATTACCAAAAATTAAGTTATTCATGGTTGACTGACAAGACGACTTGATATCAAGAGTTGCAAAAATACAGTTTGCAATTGCTTGGCTGATTTCAACATTTCCTGCGGAGACTGCGGCATAAATAGATGGATTTAGAGCAGAATTTTTACCAGTTATAATCTTTACGGGTTCTAGTATACCTGAGTTTAGCGGAATTTCATCATCTATGAGACATCTTAAGACATACAAAATTACTGCTTTTGTTATTGGAATTGGCGCATTAAAATTATTAAACTGTTCTTTGCTTGAACCAATAAAATTGAAACAAATTTTCTGTTTATTTTCTTGCAAATTTATATTTAGATTTAAATGAATATTATCTGTCGACATATTAAATTTGGAGGGTTTTATTGTCTTAATTACTTCAAGAGCGCATTTTTTTGCATTTTTTCTTATTTTTTTCATTTGGCCATAAACATTTAAAAAGCCATACTTAGAAGTAATTTTGTTAAGTTCAATTTCCCCTATTTTATTTGCAGCTATTTGGGCAATGATATCTTGTATATTCAATTCAGGACTTCTCGCCGGGTATTTGGCTCTTAGAAGTTTCTTTTTCAAATCCTCAATATTGAATTTATTTTTTGATATAATTCTAAAATTCTCAAAAATTACCCCTTCTTCTTCAAGATTTCTAGCCATTGGTGACATTGAACCTGGATATATTCCTCCAATATCAGGGTGATGGCCTCTTGTGGCAAGATAAAATGTAATTTTATTTTGTTCTTTTGAGAAAAAAGGTGAGATAATAGTTAGGTCTGGTAAATGAGTCCCTCCCAAGCTAGGGGAATTATTTATAAAAACATCACCAGCTTTTATTTCCCCTTCCTTATTGATAAGTTTTTTTACACAATCATCCATAGAGCCGAGATGAACAGGGATATGGGGTGCGTTAGCTAAAAGATTCCCATCTTTATCAAATAAAGCACATGAATAATCTAACCTTTCTTTGATATTAACAGATGATGCAGTTCTTTTTAATGTTTCGCCCATAGTTTCTGCAACAGACATAAATAGATTATTAAATATCTCTAGCATAAAGGCAGGGTTTGAAGAACGATTTGTGTTTTTGTAGTATTTCATTTTTGAAAGGATAATATTATTACCGTGATCTCGATTTGCTTTCCATCCATCTTCAATAATAATGGTAGTATGCTTGTTTAAGAGCATTGCCGGCCCAAAGAGTTCTTCGTCATAATCAAATGCATCTATATTGTATATATTCGCTTTTTTCCAACTTCCCATAGTATAAATATCTGCGCTATCTATCTTTTTTTCTTCACTAGATATGTTAACATCGATAGTACTTTGAGCTTCAAAAGAAGTTGTTTCTAGTTGGACCATATCAATGATTACCTCCTTATCAGATAAGTATCCGAATAATTTTTGATGCATCTTTTCAAATTTTGTAATTATCTTTTTTGCATAAAGCTCTTGCTCCCCAAGTCTAATACTTAACGGTTGTTCAGTGCCTTGATATTTGAGGTAAAAAATTATATTATGCTTTAATTTTCTTTTATTGAAATTTATTGAGTTTTCTAATTTTAACTTTTCTATTATTTTCTGTATCTTCTTTATATTTTTGTCTTTTAAATCTAGTAATATTGTTTTCTGACTAGTGTGTTTTTGAATAGAGTTAGCCAATCCATATGCAGATAAGAAACTAGAGAATGGGTTAATTATTATTTTTTTCATATTTAAATTTTCTGCAATTAAGCATGCATGTTGCCCTCCAGCCCCACCATAACTAACCAGTGAATATTCTTCTATATTGACACCCTTTTTTGTCGAAATCTGCTTAATTGCTCTGCACATTTTTTCTATTGAAATTCTTATATATCCATCAGCGATTTCTTCAATTGGGATATTTTTATTAATTTTATTTCTCAAAACCTTGAAGTTTTTTATTACCAATTTTCTATCTAGCTGTGACTTGCCATCCTTGCCAAAAATTTTAGGAAAGTGCTTTTCAGAGATTTTTCCTAATAATAAATTAGCGTCAGTAATGGTTAATGGACCTTTTTTTCCATAACACATGGGTCCAGGACTAGATCCAGCAGATTTAGGCCCTACAGTCATTCTTGAATTATTGTATGCTAATATAGAACCGCCACCTGATGCTATTGTTTCTATATCAATCATTGGAACTTGTAATAGATGGTGATCAATATTTTTTTCATTTTGATATTCTAGTTGACCTGAGTAATGCGACACATCCGTTGAGGTACCGCCCATATCGAAAGTTATAATTTTTTTAATATTTGATTTTTTTGCTACTGAAATCGCACCTATCACACCCCCAGCAGGCCCGGATAGAATTGAATTTATTCCTTTAAAATTTTTTTCGCTTGAAAGACCCCCATTTGATTGCATGTATTTGAGGTCAACGCCCTTTTCATCTATCAGTAATCGCTTCTTAAGCTTATTAGTATCTTTTCTTATAACTGGCTCAACGTAAGCATTGATAATAGAGCTATTGGTTCTTCTAATATATTTAATAGTTTGGGTAACTTCATGACTAAGGGTTATATTTTTATACCCAATTTTAGTTAGTATCTTATATAATTTTAATTCATGTTTAGGAAATTTCCAGCCATGAATGAGACTCACGCATACTGATGAAAAAAGACCTTTTTTTTTGATTTTTGCCAACTCTTTCTCAATTCTATGCCAATTTGGATTAACTATATTAATTCCATCAGAAGATATACGTTCATCGATCTCAATGACATCAGAATATAAAGGCTGGGGCTTTTTAAGATTTAGTTGAAATATGTTACTTCTATTTTGATAACCTATTACTTGGCTATCTCTAAAACCTTTTGATACAATTAATAATGTTTTCTCTCCAGTTCTTTCAAGTATTGAATTTGTAGCAACTGTAGTTCCAACGATAATGCTATCTATGTAACTATTTTCTTGATAATTTTTATTTATAATATTTTGGATGCCATAAGATATTGCATCATCATACTGACTTTCTGAATTAGATAGAATCTTTTCGAGATAAATACTTTTATCTGGAGAGAGGGCAATTATATCTGTAAATGTTCCTCCTTTATCAACCCAAAAATTCCAATTATATTTTGCCATTTGAATAATTAAAAATTAATAATATTTTATAAACATACTATACTAGTTTTAATATCAATAAATATTTTTGGATGATGATAAACTACAAATACAAATCTACAAACTATAACGAACGAAAAGGAAATGCATCAATAGAGTTAATAGTAATTCATTATACAGGTGTAAAATCTTCAATTGAAGACGTCTGTAATTGGTTTTCAAATCAGTCGTCAAAAGTAAGCTCACATTACATTCTTGATAAAAACGGTACAACATATTCAATAGTTGATGATAAATATAGAGCTTGGCATGCAGGTATTTCCTACTGGCAGGGCAATCAAGATATTAATTCTATCTCTATTGGAATTGAAATACATAATTCCGGGGAGGAAGATTTTGAAGAAGATCAAATGATTGCGCTAATTAATCTTATAAAATACTTGATTCAGAAATATAATATCAAAAGTTATAACGTAATAGGTCATTCTGATATTTCGGTAAATCGAAAAATCGACCCTGGTATAAAATTTCCTTGGCAATGGTTAAGTAAGAAGGGCATTGGAATTTGGTCTTCAAAAAAAGGAGATCAATATGATAAATTTGAGAAATATGATGTGTCTTATGGTGATTTTATATCTGATCTAAGATCTAAGCTTAATTTTATTGGTTATCAATTAAATATAAATCGAATTTATGACAATGATTTGAGGAATGTGGTAACTGCATTTCAGCGGCACTGGAGACCTGGGAATATTAATGGTGATTTGGATGTCTCAACGGTTATTAGAATAAATGACATTTATAAAAAAATAAAAAATCTTAGATTAACAAACTCGACAAGTTGAGAGATTTCTTGTATAAAAAATTATGCTAGATGACTGTATGATCGCTATAGCAATATAGAGGAAAGTCCGGGCTCCACGGAGGAACGGTGCCGGTTAACATCCGGCGAGGGTGACCTTAGGGAAAGTGCAGCAGAAAATATACCGCCATATTTATTGGTAAGGGTGAAATGGTGTGGTAAGAGCGCACCGCATTAATGGTAACATTAATGGCATTGTAAACCCCACTGGGAGCAAGACCAAATAGAGATAGTTGACCTCCGCATATACTATCTGGGTGGGTCGCAAGAGGTATATAGTAATATATATCCTAGATGAATGATCATATTAAATGACAGAACCCGGCTTATAGGTCATCTAGCATAATTTATAAAGTTAACAAAACCTTAAAAAACTGTTGACTTCCACTCTATACCATGGTATCCCATAATATCCCATAATAAACGGATATTAAATGCAACTTTTTTTATCAAAATTTCAAAATAAAATAGATGGCAAGGGTCGAGTATCAATCCCTGCTCAATTTCGTAATGCTCTATTTCAAGAGGATTCTAAAAAAATCTTTTGCTATCCGTCATTAGATGCTGAGGCTATAGACGCTGGAGGAAATAAACTTGCATCAGAAATATATAGTTTAATGGATAATTTAAACCCTTATTCCGATGAAAAAGATTATTTATCAACGGCACTTTTTGGAATGTCAGAAGAGCTAAGAATTGATAGTGATGGCCGCGTTATACTTAGTGATCTTTTGAAAAATCATGCCAAAATTATAGATGAGGTTGTATTTGTAGGTTTAGGAGAAAAATTTCAAATATGGGAACCAAAAAGATTTGAGGATTATCTTGTAATTGCACAACAAAAAGTAAAGGAGCAAAGACTCTTATTAAATAAAAAAAATAACGGTGTTTAAATTATGAATAGTAGAAAGCAATCTACTGGCGGACCATATCATCATGCACCTGTAATGCTAACCGAAGTGCTTGAAGCGATGACATTTAGAGGAGGGAATGTTTTTGTTGATGGCACTTTTGGTGGTGGGGGCCATACCAAGGCATTATTATCAAGCTCTGAGGATTGCGAGATTATAGCAATTGATAGAGATAATCCACCAATCGATACTATTAAAAAGCTTGAAAAAGAATATCAAAATCGATTCAAATTCTATAATACAAAATTTAGTAATTTACCAGACGTATTCGCGAAACGAGCTATTGAGAAAGTTGATGGAATTCTATTAGATTTAGGTGTGTCATCTTTTCAATTAGATGATTCAGCCAGGGGGTTTTCATTCCAAAAAGATGGGCCTCTTGACATGCGCATGGGATTATCAGATATAACTGCAGCAGATATCATAAATAATATAGAGGAGGATAATCTGTCAGCCCTTATAAACACATATGGAGAAGAAAGACATTCAAGAATTCTGGCTAAGCATATTATAGAATCTAGAAAAAAAAGTAGAATTGAATCCACATTACAACTTAGTGAAATAGTCAAAAAATCGATTGGTTGGGCCTACAAAAATCAAAAGGGTAAATATATTCACCCAGCTACAAGGACTTTCCAAGCTCTACGTATTGCTGTAAACTCAGAGTTAGAGGAAATTTCTAAGACCTTGAGTTTTGCAGGCAATCTTCTAGATTTAGGTGGAAGACTTGTAGTTATTACCTTTCACTCAATTGAAGATAGAATAGTAAAAAGTATATTTAATAATTTAACAAACCAAAATTTAAATTTTTCAAGATATGATCCAATTGATTTTGGAAAAGATAATAGTTTTATTTATCCATCAAAGAAATTTATCAAACCATCAAAAGAAGAGATAGAGTTAAATCCCAGAGCAAGGTCAGCTAAGCTAAGATATATTGAAAGAACAGATAAAATATTTAGAGAAAATTTAGATATTAGTAGTATTAATAAGAGTATAAAATTATTAAGAGGAATAATATGACGCGATTAATATACATATCCATACTTATATTGCCAGTTTTGTCTTCATTATTTCTCTATATCACGGCTTATGACACAAAAAATACATCAAAAGATATATCACAAATAAAGAATGAGATTTTAATACAGAAAAAAGAGATTATGATACTAGAATCTGAATTAAGTCTCTTGGCTCAACCAGAGAGAATTCAGGGTTTATCCCAAGATTTTGGGCTTAAATTAGAGCCAATAAAAATATCACAGATGAAGGAAATAGAAGATATCCCTCTCAAGTCATCAAATAAAGTATTAGACGAACTTGTTGAGAGATCACTAATTGGTTATTCAAGATCCAATAAAAGTGAATAATTCAAATAGAGTGAAGGTTATAAATATATGGTAGTTTAACTATTTTTTTGAAGCAGAATGTTTGAGGATAATATAAATTTAAAAAAAATTGATATAAGAATTAAATTTATGTCTTTTTGTTTTTTTCTTGGTTTTACGATATTATTCGCAAAGCTAATTCACATTACAAGCCTATCACCATTTAATAATTATCAGGACATAACAACATTTAAGAATGATAAAATAAGACCTACCATAGTTGATAGAAATGGTCATATTATTGCCTCAAATATCGAAATAGCTTCTGTGGCTATCAGGCCATCTCTTTTGTTGAATAAAGAAGATGTGATTGATAGGTTATTACTTACTATTCCAACTTTTATAAGAGAAGATTTAGAAAATAAAATTCTAAATGATAAAAAATTTGTTTGGTTAAAAAGAGGCATTACCCCAAATGAGAAAAAAAGAATCCACGATTTAGGTATTCCAGGACTTGAATTTATAAATGAGACAAAAAGATTTTATAGCTCTGGTAAAATTCTTTCTCATGTATTGGGTTATGTAAATATAGATAATGTCGGCCAAACAGGCATAGAAAAATATATAGAAAAATTTCAAGAACAAGAAGATAGACCTGAAGAAAATAATACAATTAATTTATCAATTGATCTTGAGGTCTCTCACGCTATGAGAGACGAGCTTTATAAGGCAAAGACCAAGTATGAAGCCTCAGCAGCAGCAGGGGTTTTACTTGATGTTAATAGCGGAGAGGTGATTAGTATTGTTTCAATTCCTGATTTTGATCCACATTATCCCAAAGAGGCACTTAAAGCAGAAAATATCAATAGAATAACAAATGGTGTCTATGAGATAGGATCGACATTCAAAATGTTTACAATTGCTATGGCCTTAGATAGTGGGATCGTAGACTTAGACACTCTTTATGATGCCAGCAAACCTATTAGCATCGGCGGCCACAAAATAAGAGATTTTTACCCTGAAAATAGAGAATTAACAATAAGTGAAATTTTTACACATTCATCAAATATTGGAACTGCAAAGATTGTTCGTGATTTTGGAGTAGATTATCATAAATCTTTTTTAGATAAATTAGGAATGTTTGATAAGATTAATACACAATTGCCAGACTTACCATCAAATTTAATACCGCAAACTTGGCGAGAGATAAATTCAATGACAATTTCATTTGGGATGGGGATTTCTATAACACCATTGCATGCTGCTGTTGCTGGCTCTAGTCTTGTAAATGGAGGAAAGTTAATCACGCCAACATTTATAAAATCACATGACAATGAACCACCAGATTATCAACAGATTTTAGAATTATCTACCAGCGAGAAGATGAAAGAGCTTTTATATAAGAATGTAATGATTGGATCTGGGAAGAAAGCTGCTGTAGATGGATATTTGGTTGGCGGAAAGACTGGTACAGCAAATAAAGTTTTGAATGGAAGATATGACCCCGACAAACGTCTAACAACGTTCCTTGGGGCATTCCCAATCGACGAGCCACAGTATATTTTGTTTCTATTGTTAGATGAACCGCAAGGCTCGGACGAAACTTATGGTTATGCAACTGCAGGTTGGAATGCTGCTCCTACATTTTCTAATATAGTATCCAGGATTGCTCCAATGCTGGAAATAGAACCATCTAATAGTGATAAATATGCTATAGAGAATATTATTGTTGCATCAAACACGAACTGACATAACAATATAAACATGAAGCTCTATCAAATTTTAAGAAAAATAGATATAAAAGATAACCAATTTAATAGGAATATAACCGATATATCAATTGATAGTCGAAAAATAGAGAGAGGGAACCTATTTTTTTTATTGGAAAAAAGGAAAAAATTTGGCCTTATTTATCTTAATGATGCAATTAAAAGGGGTGCGGCTGCGGCTGTTGTTCCAGCTGATTATAACTTTAATAATCATCAATATGATGTTCCACTCATCAAATCTAAAAACATAAGAGAGGATTTATCATTTTATTCGTCAATATTTTATCCCAATAAACCAAAAACAATCGTAGCTGTAACCGGAACGAATGGCAAAACTTCTGTTGTTAAATATATTCAACAAATATGGGACATGATGGGCATACCTTGCGCTTCTATTGGGACACTTGGTAATTCATATTATAATTATGATAATCAACTAACAACACCTGACGCCGCAGATTTACACAAACAGCTGGATATTCTAAAGAGAAATAAAATTGATAATGTTGCGCTAGAAGCCTCAAGTCATGGGTTGCATCAATTGAGATTAGATAATATTGAGTTCAGAGGAGCTGCATTTACTAATATATCCAGAGATCATCTTGATTATCATAAAAGCATGAAGTCTTATTTCGATTCAAAAAAGAGATTGTTCTCTGCCATATTAAAACCGGATAGCACCGCAATATTAAATATTAATGGGATTGGAAAAAGGTATATTAAGTATCTCGAAGACATCAAAAGCCAAGAAATTATTACAATTGGTGATAGTAGTTGTACCCTTAATATTCAGGATATTACAAGAACACAGTCAGGTAAAATAACTTTAAGTATCAATATTAATGGGCAATTAATTAGTATAAAAACACATTTTTTTGCTGATTTCCAATTGATGAACTCATTAATTGCAGCAGTTTTAGCTTCATTAGATCAAAGACTAACCCTAATAGACTGCATGAAATCTATAGAAAACCTCGATTACGTCTCGGGAAGAATGGAAAAGGTTGGAAAAAAAGATAATTCAGGAGAAATTTATATTGATTATGCTCATACACCTAATGCATTAAATCATTCACTAAAAGCAATGAGAAAAATTACTAAAAATAGATTATTACTTGTTTTTGGTGCTGGTGGGGATCGTGATAAGGGCAAAAGGTCTCTAATGAGGGAGGTGGCAAAAAAAAATGCTGACTTTGTCATCGTAACAGATGATAACCCTAGGTATGAATGTCCTTCAAAGATTAGATCTCAGCTTATGTTGAAGGATAGAAATTTCAAGGAAATTGCAGGTAGATATGAAGCAATAAATTATGCAATAAGCGAGCTTAAAGATGGAGATAATTTGATTATTTGTGGAAAGGGTCATGAAGAATATATGGCTTACAAAGATCAGAGGGTTATTTTTTCTGACAAAAAGACTGTTCAATCAATATTAGATAAATGAATCAAGATGCAAGATAATTATAGAATTAAGATTGATTTGGAATTCAAGGATTTTATAGATTTGATTGATGCTACTGCGTCAAAAAAATTAACTAATGCTCACCAAATTTTATCAATGGACACAAGATCTCTTAAAAAAGGAGATATTTTTTTAGCTCTTAAGGGTAAGAAATCAGATGGGCATGATTTTATAAAAGAAGCTTCTCAAAAAGGCGCATCAGCTGTAATTGTTTCAAAAGAAAATATACAGAATCTAAACAAAAAATCACTCATATATGTTGATAACACCCTATCAGCATTAGAAGCAGTTGCCAAATTTCAAAGACGAAACTCAAAGGCGAGTTTTATTGCTATAACTGGAAGTATTGGCAAGACATCAACAAAAGTTATATTAAACTCAGCCTTATCATGTTATGGAAAAAGTTACATGTCTCCTGAATCATTTAATAACAAATGGGGTGTTCCTATTTCCTTATCAAAAGCCCCCAAAGATATGGATTATGCAATTATTGAAGTTGGCATGAATAATACTTCTGAAATTGAACCACTTGCTCAACTGGTTTCTCCAGAAATTGCAATCATAACAAATATAGGTGAGGCGCATATTGGCAATATGGGTAGTATAAAAAATATTGCTATAGAAAAATCTAAAATAATGAACGGAATGACCGCTGGGGGACATTTAATCATGAATTTATCATCTCGATATGCAAATCTATTGCATCAGAAAGCATTAGATAAGAAATTGAAAGTTATTACTTTTGGTAAAAACCAGAGGTCTGACATTTATATAAGAGATTATAGTCTAAGAAAAGGCAGGGGTACTTTAAGTATTTCTGTATTTGGCGAATTATGTCAAATAAATTCAGATATTAAGAATGTTCATCTTTTTGATAATATTATGCCAGTACTCGGTGTAATTAAAGTATTGGGTTATAATTTGAAGGACTGTCTTAAAAATATTGGGGCAACCCCCCAGGTAAAAAGAAGATGGGATGTATTAGATTTTAAAATAAAGAAGGGAAAGATTCAGGTAATTGATGATACATATAACGCTAGCCCAACTTCAATGCTTATGGCAATAGAGTCATTGAGTGAATATTCTGGTAAAGAAATTAATAGAAGAATTGCTATTCTTGGAGATATGCTAGAATTAGGAAAATATAGCAGAAATTATCATTCAAAGCTCATAAAAAAGATTAATAACTCTAATTTAGATAAGGTTTATCTATTTGGTAACATGATGACTTCATATGCAGGAAATATATCAGGTCGCACTGAAGTAGTATGCAGTTCATCAATTATAGAATTATTTGATAATGTTATTTCTGATACCCGTAATGGAGATCTTTTTTTGGTGAAGGGTGGAAATGAATTAGGATTAAATAAGATAATAAAGGATTTTATTAATTATTTTTCTCTAAATTTATAGTTATGGAGTAAAAGCATGTTGAGCATTTTTCTAAATGAACTAATTGATATTTTCCCAATACTTAATGTATTCAAATATATTACAACTAGAGCTGTTGCGGCAGCATTTACATCTGGAATTTTAGTTTTCATATTTAGCCCTAGACTTATTCATTATTTTAAAAATCATCAAGGCAATGGGCAGCCAATCCGGGAAGATGGTCCACTAAGGCATATAGTGGAAAAGTCAGGTACGCCAACAATGGGTGGCCTTATTATTCTTCTGGGTGTGATGATATCATCATTATTATGGGTAGATTTAAATAATAAGTACGTTTGGCTCGTAGGGTATGTGATGTTATTTTTTGGTAGTATTGGGCTTTATGATGATTACTTCAAGGTTAGCAAGTCAGCGCCTGAAGGAATGGGTGGTTTTTTAAAATTATTTTTGCAAACATTTGTTTCACTAACTGCAGTATTTTTTCTATTAAAGTACAATGGCGGTTTTGAACCAACTATTGTTGTTCCATTTTTAAAGGATATTGCAATTAATATTGGGGTATTCTTTATATTCTTTGCAATATTAGTTGTTATCGGGTCTAGTAATTCAGTAAATCTTACAGATGGCTTAGATGGCCTTGCAATAGTTCCGGTAATGATTGTTGTCTCTAGTTTTGGGTTAATAGCTTATTTATCCGGAAATGTTGTATTTTCAGAATATTTAAATATTGAATACATTGCTGGGACAGGTGAGCTTACAATTATATGTGGAGCTATAATTGGTGCTGGGCTTGGATTCTTATGGTATAATGCACCCCCAGCAATGATATTTATGGGTGATACAGGGTCACTTTCACTTGGCTCATCAATAGGCGTTATAGCTGTGATCACAAAGCACGAGCTAGTACTATTAATAATTGGAGGCCTATTTGTTCTTGAAGCAGTTTCTGTAATTGTCCAAGTCGTAAGTTTTAGATTAACAGGAAAAAGAGTGTTTAAGATGGCGCCCTTACATCATCACTTTGAACAAAAGGGATGGAGTGAGCCAACAATAGTAATAAGATTTTGGATCATCTCTATTATACTAGCATTGATTGGACTCTTAACATTGAAGTTAAGATAAGAAAAAATATACATATGATCCCAATAGAGCATAAAAGAAATAAAAAAGTTTTTGTTGTAGGGCTTGGCCTATCTGGAATAAGCGCTGCTAGAGCTTTAATTCTTGGTGGGGCGATTGTTTTAGCCTGGGATGATGATCGATTAACCCGCAAAGCGAATAAGTCTATACCGGGCTTGATAATCGTTAGTCCCGATGATGCAGATTTTACCGATATAGATGTTGTCGTTTTAAGTCCAGGTATCCCTCTAAATTTCCCAGTCCCCCATAAAGTGGTTAATTTAGCACGTAATAATAATATTTCTATTATTGGTGATATACAGCTTTTTATGGATGAGTTGGTGTATAGAAAATATAATAATAAAGTTATTATGGTCACAGGTACTAATGGAAAATCAACAACAGCTTCACTTATAAATCATTTATTAGAGTGCTTGGGAAAAAATGTTGAACTCGGAGGGAATATTGGTTCAAAGAGCGTTTTAGAGTTTAGCCTTCCCAAGGAAGATACTGTATATATAATTGAAATATCATCCTATCAAATTGAACTTTCACCTCGAATAAGGCCTAATATTGCAATTTTACTAAATATAACGCCTGATCATCTTGATAGACATTCCAATCTTCAGAATTATGCAAAAATTAAATTTAGTATCTTTAAAAATCAAAATAATCAAGATTATGCAATTATTGGTCAAAAGAGCGATTTAATATTAGAGCATATGAAAAATACAGATATAAAAAGTAGAGTATGCATTTTGGAAGAAGAAAACCAAAAGAAATTTGTCCAAGAAGATGGCCAATTATATGATCAAAATTACTTAGCTTCAATATTAACTATGGAAACTCTAGGATATAAATTTGATAAATTTGTTAAATTTTTTAAGAGTTATAAAAGTCTTAGACACAGAGTTGAACGAATAAAAATAGTCAAAAAAATTGAATTTATAAATGATAGTAAATCAACAAACGCTGACGCTGCTAAATATGCGCTTAGCTTATTTAATAATATATATTGGATTTTAGGAGGTATTCAAAAAGATGATGGAATATCTAATATTACTAACTCCTTTAAGAATGTTAGGAAAGCTTACTTAATTGGAAGCTCAGCTCACTCATTCAAAGAAGTGCTTACAAATAATGGCATTGAAAGTGTTATAGTCAACAAACTTGATAAGGCTGTCGAGCAATCCATTCACGATGCAAATATCTCTGGAATAACATCTACAATCCTTTTTTCACCAGCATGCTCATCATTTGATCAATATAAGAATTTTGAAATTAGGGGTGATGAATTTTGTAATTTAGTTAGAAAATTAAGTAGAGAACTAATTTAATGCAATTGGGCAGGTCACAAAAAAACTATATTTCCGATTGGTGGTGGACAATAGATAAGGTTTTATTATCATCGATTATTTTTCTAATTATTTTTGGTATAATATTAAATTTAGCCGCTAGTCCTGCTATTGCCGAGAGGTTATCACTAGACCAATATCATTTTGTTAAGCGTCAGTTCTTATTTTTTCTATTTGCAATTTTAACTATGATATCTTTTTCTTTTCTTAACTTTAGGCACCTGAGAAGAATTAGCTTGCTAATTTTTGTATCATCCTTATTAATTATTTTTTTATTAAATTTATTTGGCACTCCAATCAAAGGAGCAACCAGATGGCTAGACTTAGGATTGATTTCCGTACAACCATCTGAATTTGCAAAGCCGACATACATCATTCTGGTTGCCTGGTTTTTATCTGAGTCTATTACAGCTAATAAACCAGGAAAGACCATATCATTTCTTATTTATATAATCTTTTGTACTGGATTGATATTACAACCAGACGTTGGTCAAACTATTCTGATTACATTAGCATCAGTAATTATGTATTTTATTTCAGGTATGCCTTTGTTTATTGGTATTATAATTCTTTTTATCTCATTAATTGGCATTGGTTTGTCATACCTAGCGATTGACCATTTCCAACAAAGATTAAATATATTCTTTAATCCTAATTTAGGAGATACTTATCAGGTAGATACTGCCTATAATGCAATACTGCAAGGTGGCTGGTTCGGCGTTGGCCCTGGTGAAGGGGTTATAAAAAATATATTACCTGATGCCCATACAGATTTTATTTTTGCAGTAGCCGCGGAAGAATTTGGTATATTGAGTTGCTTTATATTAATAATACTTTTCGCTTTTATTATATTTAGGGGGATTAATAGAGCTCAAAATCAGAAAGATTTATTTTCAAAAATATCAATAATTGGATTATCATCTTTAATATGTCTTCAAGTTGGCATCAATATTGCAGTGAATCTTGGTATTGTGCCCACTAAAGGTATGACCTTGCCATTTATATCGTATGGAGGCTCATCCGCGATATCTGTGGCAATGACATTCGGTCTAATACTGGCTTTAGCAAGACAAAGATCAGGATCTAATTCCTATTTAACAAAGAAACTAGGTTTTCAAAATTGAATATAAAAAATAAATTCTTATCTCAAAACATTGTTTTAATTGCGGGTGGCTCTGGTGGACATGTTCATCCTGCAATCTCTGTTTATGAACAATTTAAGGACGCAGGGGCGAATGTAAGTTTTTTTACTGATAGCCGAGCTGAAGAATTTTTAAATGAAATAGATACAAAAACAGTCTATCGTATAAATTCATCAACACCTTTTAGAAGATCTCTTATTAGTAAGTTGTTTTTTCCATTTTTAGTGATTTTAGGTGTTATTCAGTCATTGGTTATATTGAGTAAGATATCACCTAAAATTGTAATAGCATTCGGAGGTTATACAGCTTTTCCATCATGTATTGCAGCACGTCTTCTTGGTCTACCAATTATTATACATGAGCAGAATATAGTGATGGGAAGGGCAAATAGGGTAATTGCAAATCTTGCCTCTGTCATTGCACTTTCTTTTGAAGAAACTCATAAAGTAAGTCATAAATATAAAAAAAAAATAATACATACTGGCCTACCAATGAGAAAAAGTATTTTAAGATATCGAACGAAGAATTTTAACTATGCGCATAATAATAAAGAATTTAATATTTTGGTCATTGGTGGTAGCCAATCGGCTGGCATCTTTACATCGATAATCCCAAAATCATTAAGCCAGCTCCCAATAGATATAAGGGAAAATATAACTGTCACACAAAATGCTCATAAGCATGATATTGAAACACTGACTAATGAGTATTCAAATCTAAATATAAAATCTAATATTAGTATGTTTTTTAAGAATATTGGTTATCATATTAAGAGCTCCGATCTTGTAATTACAAGAGCCGGTGCTAATTCATTATTTGAAGTTAGTTATATTGGGAGGCCATCAATTTTAGTTCCTTTGCCAAAGTCATTAGATGCTGACCAATATTACAACGCAACATATTTTAAAGATAAAGGAAGTTGTTTTGTTATTGATGAGGGTGAATTAACCTCAGATATCTTGAGCAGGAAGCTTTTTGAATTATATATAAATAGAGATGATTTACATAAGCTTGCATATACTGCATATGATTTTTCAAGCAAATTCCATGAGAAAAATTTTATAGAAATTCTACAAGAGGTTTTGGAGTAGTATGAAAGATACTATTGATTTAAATAATAGAAAAAATATTCATTTCATAGGTATTGGTGGAATAGGAATGTCTGCAATTGCAGAGTTATGTAATATTAATGGTTTATCTGTTCAAGGAAGTGATATAAGACATAATGATAGTATTCGTAAATTAAAGTCTAAAGGAATCAATGTCTTTATTGGTCATAAACCTAGTAATATTAAAAATGCGGACTTAGTTATTTACTCTTCTGCGATCGATAATGAAAACCCTGAATTAATTTCGGCAATTCAAAAGAATATTCAAGTATTAAGTAGGGGGCAAATACTAGCTCAGCTTATGAAATCTAAAAAATGCATATCCATTACTGGGACGCATGGAAAAACAACCACAACCTCTATGACCTCATGGCTTTTATCATCTTCATCCAATAGACCCACATCTTTAGTTGGAGGAATAGAAAATTTTTCAAATTCTAACCTACAAATCGGTAATGGGGATTGGATGGTCGTAGAGGCTGATGAGTCAGATAAAACTTTCTTAAATTTACCTTCGAAAATATCAGTTATTACAAATATTGATCATGATCATCTTGATACCTATGGTTCTTATGAAAATCTTGAGGAATCATTCATCGAATACTCAAATAATATCAAGGAAGATGATTATCTAATTATTTGCAAGGATGACTCTGGATTAAACAAGATTATACGAAAATTAACTACAAAGAATATTATTACATACGGTGAAAGCTCAGACGCAACAATAAGAGTATGTGATATTGTAAGTAAAAATTTCGGTTCAACATTCTCATTAAGAGGTAAAATTGATAAACATGATGTTGATTTAGAAATTGAGATAAGGGCCCCTGGAAAACATAATATTCTTAATGCAACGGCGGCGTCTATTGTTGCTCTAATTCTCGAGATTCCCAACAGAACTATTTCCCAACGTTTTATTGAATATCAAGGGGTTTATAGAAGGTTGTCTATGTTATTAGATAAGAATGGTATAAAATATTTTGATGACTATGCTCATCATCCAACTGAAATCAAAAAACTTTTGTCATCTATCAAAAAAATTGGCAGCGGTCGAGTAATTTCTGTTTTTCAACCCCATAGATATTCGAGATTTTTTAGTTTATATGATTTATTCTGTGAATGCTTCAATGATGCAGATCAATTATATATAATGCCCATTTATCCTGCTGGAGAGAAAGAAATCCCTAATATTAAATACAATAAGATAGCACAGGAAATAAGTGACGCATCTAAAATAAATGTTTCAATGGTAAGCTCCGAAGAGATATTATTTAATTTAATAATTAAATTTGCAAAAGCAGGCGATATTGTATTATTTATCGGAGCAGGCGATATAAATTTATTATCAAAAAAAATATGTAATAGAATTTCTAAGAGTTAAAAATGTATACTTGGCCTAACGCAAGCAATTTAAAAGAAAAGTTAGAAGGCATATGTAAAGGAAATTTTTATGCTAATTATAGTCTAGGGGGTCACTCTTGGTTTAAGGTTGGTGGGTGTGCAGAAATATTATTTATCCCTTACGAT
>CEUZ01028937.1_pt1 | contig 26610 bp, 26 predicted proteins | sample 361511 | NCBI WGS metagenome assembly CEUZ01 (sample SAMEA2622822, study PRJEB7988) | marine metagenome | biome: marine biome (ENVO:00000447); feature: surface water layer (ENVO:00002042); material: "saline water (ENVO:00002010), including plankton (ENVO:xxxxxxxx)" | depth 5 m | reverse complement strand
GAAGAGCAATGGGTAAAAAGAAAAGAGCTGAACTTGAAAAACAGAAAGAGAGATTTGTAGAAGGAGCAGTGAAAAACGGCATCACTAAAGAAACAGCTATTACTATATTTAAAAAAATAGAGCCATTTGCTGAATACGGATTTAATAAAAGTCATGCAGCAGCCTATGCAATGATTGCTTATCAAACTGCATATCTTAAAACTTATTATCCAAATGAATTTATAGCAGCATCAATGTCCAATGAATTATCAAACACAGATAAACTTAGTGAATTTTTCGAAGAGTTAAAAAGGCTAAAAATTACAGTACAAAGACCATGTATTAATAAATGTTTTGCAGAATTTATACCTAAAGAAAATACTCTATTTTACGCTTTAGGAGCAATTAAAAATGTTGGTTATGAAGCTATTTCGCAAGTTGTTAAAGAAAGAGAAAAAAATGGAGAATTTAAATCTATCAGTGATTTTATAAATCGTGTTCATCCAAAAAATATTAACAAGCTACAGTTAGAAGGATTAGTAAAATCAGGAGTTTTTGATACGATATTTAAAAATAGAAAAGTTCTTTATGACAATATTCCAAATATTATTCAAAACTCAAAAACAATATATGAAAATAAACTTCAAAACCAATCCAGTCTTTTTTCAGAAGACAGTCAAAAAATTTCTTATTTAATCAAAGAAAATTCATCTAATTGGTCTGATGATGAAATTTTATCAAAAGAATTTGAATCATTAGGCTTTTATATTTCAAACCATCCTTTAACAAATTATAGAACAGCTCTTGAACAACACAACGTAAAAAATTTTAAAGACTTTGAAGAAGGCAAAAATAATGAAGCTATAATAGCTGGCACTATAATGTCCGTAAAAGAAAAAAAAACAATAAAAGGAACTTCTTTTGCAATAGTTAAATTTAGTGATTTAAGCAAGGTATTTGAACTTTTTTTATTTTCTGAAATTTTAGAAACCAATAGAAAAAATCTAATTGAAGGAAAATCTTTTTTATTGACAGTTATTAAAGATAAAGAAAATCATGAAAATAGATTTAGAAGAATTAGTGTAAGAAAAATTGTTAGTTTAGAGCAAATTGTTAAATTTAGTTATGATACCGTACATATAGAAATAGATAAAGCTGATAGTTTAGAACAACTTTATCAAAACATAAAAGAAAAAGGTGAATCGAAAATTAAAATTTCAATCACTGAAAATGATAAGAATTATATATTTCAATTGAAAGAAAAGAGAAAATTTGACTATGAAACTCTTAAAAGCTTGAATAAGGAGCAGTTTATAAAGAAAATAAGAGTTTAATTTATCCGTTGAATTTTGTTTATTAAAATTGTAGAAATGCGAACTTAAATACGCACACAGTTATTGGTTGTAAAACCTCCGGTCCTTAATTGGAAATGACTGTGGTGGCTTAACCGGGAAAATATGAATATACCAAGTGTTACAATAAAACAATTATTAGAAGCCGGAGTACATCTAGGACATAAAACCTTTAGATGGAATCCAAAGATGAGCCAATTTATATTTGGATCAAAAGATTCTATTCACATTATTGACTTGGTACAAACTTTAGAATTGATAAAAGCAGGTTTACAGGAAATACATAGATGTGTTAGTTCTGGAGGAATAATTCTTTTTGTATCTACTAAAAAGCAGGCTTCAGATACAATTTCAACTTTAGCTAAGAACACTTCGCAGTTTTATGTAAATCATAGATGGCTTGGTGGAATGTTAACTAATTGGAATACAATTTCAAATTCCATAAAACGTTATAAAAAACTTACTGAACAATTAAAGGAGGAAAACACAGGTTTTACAAAAAAAGAAATATTAAAAATGGGAATCCAAAGAGATAAGCTGGAAAGATCTCTAGGTGGAATTTCTAATATGAAAAAAATACCTAACATGATTTTTATAATTGACACAAATGTAGAAGCATTAGCAGTAAAAGAAGCTCAAAAACTGAATATTCCAATCGTTGCAATAGTTGATACAAACTCTGATCCTTCAGGCATTAACTTCCCTATTCCCGGAAATGATGACGCAAGAAGAGCTATAAATTTATACTGTGAATTAATTGAACAGACTATTTTAGATGCTCAAAAAAACTTACAAGCTAAAAAAGAAGAACCATTAAAGTTAAACAAAGAACAACCAATAGAAGAAAAAACTAAAAAAGTAGAGAAGAGCAAGAAAACAGATTCAAATTCAAAAGAAGAAAAAAAAGATTTAAGTAAGAAAAAATCTACTTCTTTATTTTCAAAAATAAAAAAAATAGCTACAAAAAAATCTAAGTAAATTTTTTTATGACATCCGAAAACATACTAGAAAAAGTTAAAAAATTGAGAGAACTTACAGGCGTTGGTTTTAAGGATTGCAAAGGCGCTTTAGAAGAAAGTAATGGAGATATCGAAAAATCAATAGAATTTTTAAGAAAAAAAGGAATAGCTAAAGCAAACAAAAAAATGGAGAGAGTGGCTGCCGATGGATTGGTTTGCATTTATGAAAAGAACAATAATATTTCTATGGTAGAACTTAATTGCGAAACCGATTTTGTCGCAAAAAATAAAAATTTTATTAGTTTTGCTGAAGAAATTTCAGAAATTAATTTTAAATGCCTAGGTAAAATTAATGATATCCAAAATTATGAAATGAAAAATAAAAAGAAAGTTAAAGATAGTATAGTTGATCTCATATCAAAAATTGGTGAAAAAATTACATTAAGAAGAAGTACATATATTGGTGCAGAGAAATCTTCTAATTTTTTTTATGTACACTCTTCTCTTAAAGAAAATGTTGGCAAGTTAGGTGTTCTTTTAAGCTTAGAAGTTGATGATAAAAATAAAGCTGAATTTAATGATTTTGGTAAAAAGTTAACAATGCAAATAGCAGCTTCCTCGCCACTATCGGTAGATAGAGACGGTTTAGATAAGAAAATAATAGAAAAAGAAAAGGAATTAATCACTGAGGAATTGAAAAATACTGGAAAGGATTCTAAAATTATTAATAAAATAGCAGAGGGAAAATTAAATAAATTTATTAATGATAACTCTCTTTTAAATCAAGAATGGATAATGGATCCAAAGAAGAAAGTGAAGGATATTTTGAAAGAAGTTCAGGGAAAAAATAAGATAAAAATAAATAATTTTTTCAGATTTAAAGTAGGAGAAGGGTTATAAAAATTATGAGCTCAGAAGTTGTTCTAAAAAATTGTAATACTAAAATGAAAAAAGCATTTGATGTATTTAGTCATGAATTATCTTCTTTAAGAACAGGAAGAGCCAACGCTTCAATGTTAGATATTATTAAAGTAGATGTTTATGGACAAAATATGTCCATTAATCAACTTGCTACTATATCGACGCCGGAACCAAGGCTTCTTACTGTTCAAGTTTGGGATCAAAATAATGTAACTTTAATTGATTCAGCAATTAGAAAATCAAATTTAGGAATTAATCCTCAAATTGATGGACAATTAATGAGAATACCAATTCCATCATTAAATGAGGAAAGGAGAAATGAATTAAAAAAAATAATGGGAGGATTGGCAGAAAAAGCAAAAATTTCTATTAGAAATATAAGGCGCGAAGGTAATGATAGTTTAAAAAAAGATTTAAAAGATAAAAAAATTGGTGAAGATGAATTTAAAAACTACGAAAAAAAAATTCAAAATAGCACAGATGCTCAAATTTCTGAATTAGAAAAAAAATTAGAAGAAAAAGAAAAAGAAATAATGAAAATATGAATAACTTAAATCATGTCGCTGTAATAATGGATGGAAATGGGCGATGGGGTTTAAAGAAAAAAAAATCAAGAAATTATGGACACTTAAAAGGTTTAAAATCGGCTGAAAATATAATTAAAGCTTCAATAAACAATAAGATTTCATATTTAACTCTTTATACGTTTTCTACAGAAAATTGGAAAAGACCAGAAAAAGAGATAAATTTTCTTTTTGATTTAATTCGCAATTCTTTAAAGAAAAATATAAAAAAAATAATAAAACAAGGGATTAAAGTAAATATTATTGGAAGTAACGATAGATTACCAAATGATATTAAAAAAACTATACAAACTATTGAAGGCAAAACAGAAAAAAATAAAGCAATAGTACTAAATATAGCTTTAAATTATGGATCAAAGGAAGAAATTATAGAAGCATGTAAAAAATTAATTCTAAGAAAAGATAAAAATATTAGTGTCAAAGACTTTGAGGAGAATCTTTATACAAAAAATATACCCGATCCAGATCTACTAATAAGAACTGGAGGAACCAAAAGGTTAAGTAATTTTTTATTATGGCAACTGGCTTATACAGAGATATTTTTTGTAAAGAAATTGTGGCCAGATTTTAATGAAAAAGATTTTAATAAAATTATAAGCGAATTTTATAAAATAAAAAGAAATTTTGGTAAAATATAATGACAAAAGAATTAAAAAAAAGAATATTTACTTCAATTCTGTTATTTTTACTTATATCTTTCTGCATTTTTATAGATATTTATGTATCACTTATAGCTTTAATAATAATTTCTTTTCTTACATGGTTAGAGTTTAACAGAATTACTAATAAAATTTATAATAAAAAAAATAAATTTCTATTAAATACAATTTCAATTTTTAGTTTTCTTTATTTAATATTATTCACTTTAACCACTTTTGCTATTATAGATTCTGGAGTAATTATTTTTATTTTTATTTTGTTAGTTTGTATATTTTCTGATCTAGGAGGGTATATTATAGGAAAAACTTTCAAAGGGAAAAAACTTACAAAAATTAGTCCAAATAAAACATTTTCAGGAACATTCGGTTCTTTTATTTTTTCAGTTTTTCCTCTTATTTTTTTTAATATTATTTTTATTTATACAAAAAATAATGAATTTTTAATCAGAAATGATAATTTTTTCGAAAATATTTTTTTATGTCTTTACTTATCACTTATATGTCAATTAGGTGATTTATTTATCTCTTATTTTAAGCGATTGGCCAAAGTAAAAGATACTGGTAATATCTTGCCAGGTCACGGAGGTGTTCTTGATAGAATCGATGGAATTATCTTTGCAATACCTAGCGTCATTGCTTTTCTTTGGTTTTTTTAAATGAAAAAAAAAGTTGCAATTCTTGGTTCTACAGGCTCTATAGGAAAATCAACTTTAGAAGTAATAAAAAAAGATAAAAAAAACTTTGAAATATTACTTCTCACAGCAAATAATAATTATAAATTGTTAATTAAACAGGCAAAAGAATTTAAAGTAAAAAATGTTTTAATTAAAAATACTAAATTTCATTTAAAAGTTGAAAATTCTTTAAAAAGAAATAAAGTAAAAGTTTATTCAGGCAATATTCCTTTAAATAAAATTATTAAAAGTAAAATAGATTATACTATGTCAGCAATTGTAGGTATTGCAGGATTGCAACCGACAATTGATGCTATTAAAATCAGTAAAATTGTAGCTATAGCTAACAAGGAAACAATAATTTGTGCTTGGGAAATTTTAAAAAAAATAATAAAAAAATATAATACAAAAATACTTCCGATAGATTCCGAGCATTTTTCTATTATGGAACTTACCAATAATGTGAGCGATGATGAAGTTGAAGAGATAATAATCACAGCATCAGGCGGCCCATTCTTAAATTTACCTATTCAAAAACTTAAAAAAGTAAAACCTAAGCAAGCAATTAATCATCCAAAATGGAGTATGGGAAAAAAAATATCAATTGATTCAGCAAATTTAATGAACAAAGTCTTTGAAGTAATTGAGGCGAGTAAAATTTTTCAATTCGATAAAAATAAATATAGAATAATGATACATCCTCAGTCATATGTACATTCAATTATTAGATACAAAAATGGTTTAATAAAAATGATTTTGTACAACACTGACATGAAAATACCTATATCTAATACTTTATATGGTAAAAAAAATAAAATTTTAAATATTAAAAAAATAAGTGCCAAAACTTTAAATGATTTAAATTTTCAAGATATCAATTTAAAAAAATTTCCTTCATTAAAATTAATAAAAAAATGTTTAAATTATGGAACTTTAACACCTACAATTGTTAATGCTTCAAATGAAGTGCTGGTAGATATGTTTTTATCACAAAAAATTGGTTTTTTAGATATTGTAGGTACAATAGATAAGATTTTTAAAGATAAAGATTTTAAAAAATATGCTAAAAGAGTTCCATACTCAATAAATGATATAAAAATGACAGATAATTGGGCTAGATTGAAAACAATTTCTATGTGTGTAAGATAAGATTTATGGTGAAGATTTTAAAATTATTTGCATTAGTAATTACTATTTTTATCTCTTCGTATGCTAAGTCTTACAGCGAGATCGTAAAAAAAGTTACGATTGAAGGTAATCAAAGAATCAGTAAAGCAACTATCATAATTTATGGCGACATAAAGATTGGATCCGACTATGAGACTAAAGATATTAATTTACTTATTAAAAAATTATATGAAACTAAATTTTTTTCAAATATATCAGTAGAACTAGATAGTAATATTTTAAATATTCAAGTAGAAGAAAATCCTATTGTAAATCAAATAATATTTAATGGTGAAAAAGTAAAAAAATTTAAAGAGACTCTCGCTAAAATATTAACTTTGAGAGAGAAAACTTCATTTATTAAAAGTTATGTTAAATCAGATATTAATATAATAAAAGAATTTTATAGAAATTTAGGTTTTTATTTCATTAAAATTGAAGCTGAAATAGAAAAGTTAGATAGAAATAGAGTGAATCTAGTATATTTTATAGAAAAAGGAGATAGAGCAAAAATTTCTAAGATATATTTTTTAGGAGATAAAAAAATAAGAGATAAAAGATTAAGAGATGTAATAACCTCGCAAGAATCAAAATTTTGGAAATTTATTTCAAAAAATGTTTACCTAAATAAAAGTAGAATTGATTTAGATAAAAGACTTTTAAAAAATTATTATAAAAACAAAGGCTATTATGAAGTCCAAATATCTTCCAGCAGCGTAGAATACGCTGAAGGGGAGGGCTTTGTTTTAACCTATAGTATTAATGCTGGACAAAGATACAGATTTAAAAAGATTTCTCTGAACGTTTCCGAAGCATTGGACCAATCTGCTTTTTTACCTTTAGAAAAAGAATTTGATAAGGTGGCTGGAAAATATTATTCACAAAAAAAATTAACATCTTTACTTGAAAAGATAGATAAATTGAGTGAGCAGAAAGAGTTACAATTTATTAATCATAGAGCTTTAGAAACTTTAGATGCTGATACCGTAGAGGTGAAAATAGAAATATATGAAGGGGAAAAATTTATAATAGAAAGAATAGATATTGCAGGAAATAATGTAACAAATGACTCAGTTATTAGAAGTGAAATGATAGTAGATGAAGGAGATCCTTATAGCGCGTTACTTGTTAATAAATCAGTCAATAAACTTAAGGCTAGAGGAATATTTAGTAAAGTTGAACAAAAAATTGTAGAAGGTTCGTCTCCTGACTTGAAGGTTTTAGAAATATCAATTGAAGAAAAAGCAACTGGTGAAATTGTTGCTGGCGCAGGAGTGGGAACTGATGGGACTGCATTTATGGGTGCTGTAACTGAAAATAATTGGTTAGGAAGAGGAATTACTTTAGACACTAGAATTGATATTACTCAAGAAACAATAAGCGGTAGTATAGCAGTTACAAATCCAAATTTTAATTATTCTGGAAATTCTGTGAGAGCTTCTGCTGATGTTTCTTCTAGCGACTTGAAAAAAACTTCGGGTTATGAAAGTTCAAAAACTGGATTAAGCCTTGGTACTGGATTTGAACAATATGAGGGAATTTTTCTATCGCCAGGATTTTCTGCTACATACGAAGATATTGAAGTCGAATCTACCGCCTCTTCAAATATACAGAAAATGGATGGAACCTTTTACAATATGGATTTTGACTATGGAATTACAGTTGATAGAAGAAACCAAGTTTTTCAACCTACATCGGGTTTTAGAGCTAATTTTTCACAAACTTTACCAATCATTATAGATAGTTCTTCAATTAGGAATAAGTTTGATATTAGCGCTTATCACAATGTAAGTGACGATATAGTTGGATCTATTAAATTTTTAGCAAGTTCAATTCATGGCTTAGATAACGAAGATGTTCGTTTAACAAATAGACTATTTGTGCCTCAAAACAGACTAAGAGGTTTTAATACAAGAAAGATAGGACCCAAAGATGGAGAAGATTATATTGGGGGAAATTACGTTAGTACATTAAATTTGGAAGCTGCTCTACCTAACCTTTTACCTGAGTCAACAAGAACTGATATCACATTATTTACAGATTTTGGTAATATATGGAGTGTAGACTATGACTCTTCATTAGATGACACGAACGAGATAAGGACTTCAATAGGTATAGCGGCAAATGTTTGGACACCTGTAGGGCCTCTAAGTTTTACTTTAGCAGAAGATTTAAACAAATCAATCAATGATGAAACTCAAACTTTTAATTTTAGAATTGGAACATCATTTTAATGAAATATTTTGTAAAATTTTTTGTAGTTACTTTTTTAATATTAGTTTGTACATATGCACGTGCAGAACAGAAGGTAGTTTATATAGATATGAAGTATGTTTTAAATAATAGTAAAGCAGGAAAAGGGGCACAAGACTATTTAAAGAATAGTTTTCAAAAAAATCAAAAAAAATTTAGCGGTTTAGAAAAGGATTTAAAAAAGGAAGAAACAGATTTACTGGCTACAAAAGCAGATTTAGATAAAGAAGAGTATAAAAAGAAAACAGATGCACTTAGAAAAAAAGTAATGGAATATCAAAAAACTAGAAAAGAAGCTGTGGATAAAATTGCAATCCAAAGAGCAGAAGCAAGACAAAAATTATTAAAGGAAATTAATCCAATATTAGCCAGTTATTCAAAAGAAAATAACATTTCACTAATTATTGATAAAAAAAATTTAGTTATGGGAAATAATGATTTGGATATTACCAATATAATTGTTGAAAAATTAAACAAATCATTACCATCATTAAATTTAAAATAAAATGTCAAACACCCAGTTTTTTGAAAGAAAGGGACCTTTCCCTTTAAACGAAATTGCAAAAATTGTTGGATCTCTTGATAATTTTTCCAACTTTAGTGATCTTGAAATATATGATTTCAAATCATTGGATCAAGCTAACAATAAAGACATGACATTTCTTAACTCAAGTAGATATAAAAATATATCTACTAAAACTAAGGCAGCTGCTTGTATTACATCACCCAATCTTTCTAAATATCTTCCTGAAAAATGTATTAAAATACATGTTAAAAATGTTTTATTTGCCGTTACTCAAGCATCTAAAATTTTTTACCCCTACGCAGACATTGACCATCTTGACAAACATTTATTAGAGTCTGAACAAGTAAAACATTTATATAAAGATATTAAATTTGGTAAAAATGTTCTTATTGGAAAAAATGTTAAAATAGGAAAAAACTCATCAATTGGAAGTAATAGTGTAATTGAAAGTAATGTATCTATAGGCGAGAATTGTATAATCGGTAATCTTGTCTCAATTAAAAATTCTTTTATTTTTAACAATGTGCATATTCAAGACGGAGCAAAAATTGGAGTAAAAGGTTTTGGTTTTATACCAATGAAAAATAAAAATATTAGAACTCCTCATATCGGAAAAGTTATACTAGAGGATGGCGTTGAAATAGGAGCTAACTGTACTATTGATAGAGGTTCTTTAACAGATACAATTATTGGAAAAAATACATTCTTAGATAATCAAGTTCACGTAGCGCACAATGTAAAAATTGGAAAAAATTGCATGATAGCGGGTCAAGTAGGTTTTGCTGGCAGCACCACTTTAGGAGATAAAGTAATAATAGGAGGACAAGCAGGTATATCAGGCCATTTAAAAATTGGAAATAATGTTAAAATAGGAGGAGGAAGTGGTGTGATTAGCGATATTCCAGATAATTCCCAAGTTATGGGTTATCCAGCCGTCCCTTTGAAAGAATTTATAAAACTGAGAAAAAAATAAATGCAAAATAATTCAATTGATAGAAAAAAAATAGAAAGCTTGTTACCGCATAGACATCCAATGCTGTTAATTGATAGCCTGATAAATATCGTCCATTTAAAATCGGCAACTGCAATTGTTAATGTAAAAAAAGAATCTTTCTTTGTACAAGGTCACTTTCCAGGCCAACCAGTTATGCCAGGCGTATTAATTGTAGAAGCATTTGGTCAGGCAGCAGCAGCCTTAACTGCGTATGGAATTGATAAAAAAGAATATGAAAACAAATTAGTTTATTTAATGAGTGTAGAAAAAGCTCGATTTAGAAATCCAGTTTTACCTAATTGTGAACTTCATTTAAATATAGAGGCGGTAAGATCGCACGGACGTGTTTGGAAGTATAAAGGAATAGCTAAAGTTGGTGAAAAAATTATGGCTGACGCTCAATGGTCAGCAACTATTGTTGATAGGCAAAAATGATACATAATTCTAGCGTTATAGATAAGAAAGCAAAAATTGGTAATGATGTAAAAATTGGCCCATTTTGTTACGTGGGCCCTAAAGTTCAGATTTGTGATGGTGTTGAATTAATTTCTAATGTTCATATTGAAGGAAATACGAAAGTAGGAAAAGAAACAAAGATTTTCCCCTTTGCGAGTATTGGCACCGCTCCCCAAGACTTAAAATTTAAAGGTGAGGAGAATAGTTTAGAAATAGGAGAAAATAATAATATCAGAGAATATGTAACAATAAATCCTGGAACTGAAGGTGGTGGAGGAAAAACTCTTATTGGAAATAATTGTCTGTTTATGATTTCTTCTCATGTAGCTCATGATTGTCGTATAGGAAATAATGTAGTCATTGCAAACAATGTACCACTTGGAGGGCATGTGACGATTGAAGATGGAGTCGTAATTGGAGGTAATTCAGCTGTGCAACAGTTTACACGAATTGGAAAGTTGGCAATGATTGGTGGAATGACTGGTGTATTGAAAGATGTAATTCCTTTTGGCCTATCAATGGGAAACAGAAATTACTTGAGAGGTTTAAATTTAATCGGTTTAAAAAGGGCTAATTATTCATTAGTAAAAGTCAAGGAGTTACAAGCAGCCTATGATAAAATTTTTTCATCAAAAAATCTTCATGAAAATTTACAAAAAATTAACGGTGAATATAAAGAAAATGATTTGGTCAAGTATGTAATTAATTTTATAGCACGAGATAAAAAAAGACCAATTTGTTCTCCATTAAAAGATTAATCAATGCTCGGTTTAATTTTAGGTGAAACGCAATTAGGTAATTTAATAATAAAAAAACTTAAATTTCTTAAAAAAAAATTTATAATTATCGACATTTCTAAAAAAAAAATATTTAGTAAATATAAAAATTCATATTCTTTATCAATAGGGCAGTTAGGAAAAGCTATATCGATACTCAAAAAAAATGATTGTAAAAATATTATTTTTGCTGGCAAAATATCTAGACCTAATTTTTCTAAAACAAAATTTGATTTTAAAGCTTTATATTATTTACCTAGTATTATTAAAGCAGCAAAAAAAGGAGATGCATTTATCATAAAAATTATCATAAAAATTTTTAAAAAACATGGTTTTAAAATAATAAATTCTATGTTTTTTAATAAAGAATTAATTTTAAAAAAAGGAAATTATACAAAAACTAAACCTAATGATCGTAATAAAAAAGATATTCTAAAGGGAAAAATTATTGTAACAGATTTAAAAGAGCATAACGTTGGTCAAGCTGTTGTTATTAGAGGTGGATACGTAATAGCTATTGAAGGACAAAACGGTACCGATGAAATGCTTAAAAGAGCAAATTTATTAATAAAAAGAGTTACAACAAAGAATAAAAGAGATGGAGTGCTTTTAAAGTTCCCTAAACAAAATCAAGATCTTAGAGTAGATCTGCCAACTATAGGCATAAAAACTATAAATAAATGTGTAAAAATAGGATTAAAAGGAATTGCTGTAAAAGCCAATCGTAATATTTTTTTAGATAATAAAAAATGCATCTATTTAGCTAATAAAAATAAAATGTTTATTAGTGCTATTTAATATGAATAAAAAAATCTTTGTGTTAACAGGAGAACCATCGGGTGATAAATTAGCTTCAAAAGTTATAGCTGAAATTAAAAAATCAAGTTTAAATATTGAATATTTGTCTGTAGGAGGAGAATATTTAAAAGCTTTAGGTATTAAATCAATTTATGATTTAAAAGAAGTTACTTATCTTGGGTTTACAAGAGTTTTGTTAAATATTTTTAATATAAAAAAAAAAATAAATGATACAGTAAAAGAAATTATTGAATTTAAACCTAATATTTTGTTTTCAGTAGATAGCCCCGATTTTACTTTGCGAGTAGCGAAACAAGTAAAAAAAAGAAATCCAAATATAAAAATAATTCATTTTGTAGCTCCACAAGTATGGGTTTGGCGAGAGCATAGAGTTAAGAAACTTAAAAATTTTTTGGATCATGTTTTATTGTTATTTCCATTCGAAAAAAAATATTTTGATAAAGAAAACATAAAATCTACTTTTATTGGACATCCTTTACTTATAGATAATAAAAAAAATAAAATTGACATAAGTCAAATTATTAAAGATAACAAAAAAATTTTTTCTATTTATCCAGGCAGCAGATTGTCTGAAATTAAAATTTTAATACCAATTTTATTTGAGTTTGTAACAAAGATGAATGAAAAGCATAAAGATTTGTTTTATGTTTTTCATTGCACATCACAACATGTTCAATTAGTCCAGAATCTCTTGATTAAAAACGGATTTAAAAATTGCGGTGCTATTGCAGATGAAAAAATTAAATCTCATGTACTTAAATCATCTATTTTTGCTGTTGCAAAATCTGGAACTATTTCCTTAGAAATATGTAATTCAAGAATACCTTCAATAATTATTTATAAAATGAATATGATAAATTTTTTTATTGTAAAAATGTTAGTAAAAGTAAAATTTGCAAACATTATTAATATAGCAGCTGATGAAGAAGTAATTCCTGAATTATTACAATCAAAGTGTAATCCCAATGAAATTTTCAATATTGTCAACAATCTTCTGAATGATAAAATTTCTTTAGAAAAACAAATATCAAAATCGCAGGAAATAATTAGAAAGTTTAAAACTGAGAATCCTGCTGAAATAGCAAGTAAAGTTTTACTTAATCATCTTTAGTCTTTTAACAGTTTCATTTTTATCAAGAGATAAAATGATATTGTACAAGCCAGGCCCAAATTTTGATCCGGTTAAGGCTATTCGAAGAGGTTGGCCAACTCCCTTAAAATTTGTTTTGTGTTTATTTATTAACGTATTAACAATTTTTTCTATAGATTCTTTATTTATATCTTTAATTTTTTCATAATCTTTTAAGAAATCTTTCAAAATATTTTTTGAGGAACTATCTAAAATTTTTAAATCTTCAGATGAAATTTTTATACTGTCATTAAGAATATATTGAGCATTATTATATATATCTTCTAGTGTTTTTGCTTTATTTTTCAAAAAATTCATTGATTTTAATAATGTTTTTTCTTTAGTTGTATTAATATCCTTATTAAATTTTTTACAATGATTTATTAAAAAATTGAATAATTCGTTTTCGTCTATGTTTTTTATGTAATGTTCATTTAAAGATAATATTCTAGACATATCTAGTTTAGAAGGGGACCTTCCCACACCTTTTAAATTAAATAATTTTATACTTTCTTCTAGGTTAAATATTTCTTTATCTTTATGAGCCCAACCTAGACGCAACAAATAATTCCTTAATGCATCAGATAATATTCCTAATTTTATATAATCATCAATTGTTGAAGCTTTATCCCTCTTAGATAGTTTTGAACCACTTTCGCTATGTATTAATGGAATATGCGCAAATTCCGGCAGCTTCCAATTCATAGCTTCATATATTTGTTTTTGCTTAAAAGTATTAATTTTATGATCGTCTCCTCTTATAACATGACTAATATTCATTAAGTGATCATCAACTACAGCAGACAATTGGTATGTGGGAGTACCATCTTTTCTTAGGATAATAAAATCTTCAATTATAGAATTTGCAATGTTAACATCTCCCTGGACAATGTCTTTAATTATAGTGTTTCCGCTTATCTTGCTTTTAAACCTTATAACAGGATCAACATTTTTAGGAATTTCTATATTTTTAGGATCCCTCCATTTTCGATTATAAATAAAAGGTATACCCATTTTTTTTGCTTTTTCTTTTTGTTCTTTTATCTCATTTTCAGAACAATAACATTTATAGGCAGAACCTTTTTTTAAAAGCTCTTCTGCGATTTCTTTATGTTTTTTAATTTTTTCAGATTGAATATATTCTTTTTCATCATGTTTTATACCAATCCATTCTAAAGATTGAATTATTTGCCTTTTATATTCATCTTTTGATCTTTCTTTGTCTGTATCCTCAATTCTTAAATAAAATTTTCCATTATTATTTTTTGAAAACAGCCAGTTAAAAAGAGCTGTTCTTACACCACCTATATGAAGTGGGCCAGTAGGAGATGGAGCAAATCTTGTTGCTACTGAACTCATAAATTACTATTAGACTATTTTATTGGAAGTTTCTATATAAAGATACTAGAACACCTTGAACTTTTACTCTATCAGGGCCAAAGATTTTAGTCTCATATCTTTTGTTAGCGCTTTCAAGAGCTACGACTTTTCCTTTTTTTCTTAATCTTTTAAGCATAGCTTCATGGTTGTCTATAAGAGCTACAACTATTTGACCATTATTTGCTGTATTAGCTTTTTTTACAATCACGGTGTCCCCATCATTTATGCCAGCTTCTATCATTGAGTCTCCCGAAACTTTTAAACCAAAGTGCTCACCATCCTTGCTTAATTCTTCAGGAATGGCAACTCTACTAACCTCGTTCTGTATAGCTTCAATAGGTGTTCCTGCTGCAATTTTACCTAGAACTGGTATTTCATGAACACTTTTTTTTGTATTCTGATTATCTAAACCTCCCTTTATTACACTAGGAGAAAATGAATTATATATATCATTAGCGCTTGCTGTTTCAGGTAACTTTAAAACCTCTAGAGCTCTTGCTTTGTGGGCTAACCTTTTAATAAATCCCCTTTCCTCAAGAGCAGAAATTAATCTATGTATTCCAGATTTGGACTTTAAATTTAATGAATTTTTCATTTCCTCATATGAAGGAGACACGCCTGTAGATCTAATTTTTTTATTTATGAATAAAAGCAGGTTTTTTTGTTTTTTAGTAAGCATAGAACAAATATCGTACATTTACCGTTCTACAAAAGTTCTGTTTTAATATCAATGTTAAATAAGCCTTTATTTATGCGGTTATTTGAGTTATTTTTTTTAAAAGAGATAGGTTATTTAGATCATTAAGAAGTGATTCACCAATAAGAAAATTATTTATTTTTGTTTTTTTTACTATTTCTTTTACTTCATTCTCTGATTTTATTCCACTTTCACATATTAACGGACCATTATGTTTGCACAATATTTTGTACAAATTGTAAGTAGTTGAAATATTTGTTTTAAGGGTTTTGAGATCTCTATTATTAATTCCGACTATTGCATTTTTAAAGTCAAGAGCGATTTCTGCCTCTTGAACTGTGTGTACCTCAATTATTGTACCCAAAGATAATTGGTTTGCTACTTTATAAATCTCTTCAGCAATTTTTTTATTCACTGCAGATAAAATTATCAGGATGGCGTCTGCACCAAAACTTTTAGCAAGATAGACCTGATAAGGATCAATAAAAAAATCTTTACATAGTACTGGTAATTTGACTTCTTTTTTGACTTGATCGATGTGTTCAAGTTGTCCTTGAAAATATTTTTCATCGGTCAAGATAGAAAGACATGATGCTCCAGATTTTAAATATAGTTTTGCAATACTTTTTGGGTCATAATTTTTAACAATAATACCCGCGGATGGACTAGCTTTTTTAATTTCAGCTATTACAGAAATTTTATTTTCCATTAACTTGGATTTGAAGTCTAAATAATCTTTATACAAAGATATTTTTTTTTCAAGATACTCAAGACTAAGATTTTTTTTATACTTTTCTATGACAATTTTTTTATCATTGATTATTTTTTTCAGAGAGTTTGTCATTTTATAAGTTTAGAAATGTGATTAATAACTTTACCTGAAAGTATGTGTTCCTTCAAAACTTTATATGCTTCACTAAAACTATTTGATTTATCAGCAACAAGGAGACCAGCTGCAGCATTTAAACACACAGCAACAGAGAAATCATTATCTGTACCTTTAAAAATTTCTTTTATTTTTTCTGCATTGTAAGCAGAATCTTTTCCAACTATATGATCAAAACTATTTGCTTTTATATTTAAATCACTAGGATTTAAAATAAAATTTTTAATTTTGCCATTATTTAATTCTACAATATTTGTATTAGAGTAAGGAGAGATTTCATCAAGACCATCTTCACTATTTACAATTATAGCTCTTCTTAATTTTAAATTTTTAAGAGATTCAGCAAAAATATTAAGTAATTTTTTATCAAAAACTCCAACAACTTGCCTTTTTACGTTTGCTGGGCTGCTTAAGGGACCAATTAAATTGAATATTGTTCTTTGTCCAATTTTTTTTCTAACCGGTCCTACAAATTTCATAGCTGAATGATAATTAGGAGCAAACATAAAGCCAAAATTTTTTTTATTTATACTAGCTTCTACTTCATCAGGACCAAGATTGATATTTATGTTTAATTTTTCCAAAACATCAGCCGAACCACATTTGGATGAAACTGATTTATTTCCATGTTTAGCTACTTTTACTCCAAAGCTAGACAATAATAGTGCCGCTGCGGTGGAAATATTTAAAGTATTTTTTCCATCCCCACCTGTTCCGCATGTATCGATGGCATCATCAGCTACATTTACTTTTGTTGCTTTATCTCTTAAAACATAGACGCCTCCAGCAATTTCGTCTGAAGTTTCGCCTTTTTTAGAAGTATAAACCAAGAAGTCATGAATTTGCTCATCTTTTACTCTTCCTGACATTATATTTTCAAAAGCAGTTTTACTTTCTTCAAAATTTAAATTTTCTTTATTTTTTAATTTTTTTAAAAATTTTTCCATTTTATTTATAATTTAAAAAATTTTTTAATAATTTAACTCCCTCAGGAGTTTTGATACTTTCTGGATGAAACTGAACTCCATGAACATTGTATTTTTTATGCATTATGCCCATAATTACTTTATCTTCAGTTTTAGCAGTAACTAATAAATCTTTACCAAATGTTTTGCTATCAATTATCAAACTATGATATCTTGTAGCTGTAATTTTTTTTTTTAAACCTCTAAAAATACCGTTTCCTTTGTGTTTTATAATGCTAGTTTTACCGTGCATTAATTTTTTTGCGCCGACTATTTTACATCCAAAAACTTGACCTATAACTTGATGTCCTAAACACACCCCAAGTATTGGAATTGATTTATAAAAGTGCTTCACAATTTTTAAACAATTTCCTGCTTGGAGTGGATTTCCAGGACCCGGAGAGATAACTATTTTATTATATTTATTTTTTTTTATTTCAGGTAAACTTATCTTATCATTTCTATAAACTTCCACTCTACATTTTAAGGAAGATAAATAATGATAAAGATTGTAAGTAAAGCTGTCGTAATTATCTATCAATAAAATTTTCATGTTTAATTTAAAGAACTTATTAAGGCCTTTGCCTTATTCACAGTCTCAATATATTCTTTTTCCGGAACACTGTCTGCTACTATACCAGCTCCAGACTGTATATAAAATTTATTATTTTTTATTAAAGCTGTTCTTAAAGCGATGCAAGTGTCAAAGTTTTTATCAGCTGAAAAATATCCAATAGCACCAGCATACATTTTTCTTTGAGATTTTTCCAATTCATCTATAATTTCCATTGCACGTATTTTCGGAGCCCCAGTAACTGTTCCAGCAGGAAATCCTGCTAACATAGTATCAAGCAAAGATTTTTTGTTGTCAAAGCGTCCTTCAACATTTGAAACAATATGCATAACGTGGGAATATTTTTCAATTTTAAATTGTTCTGTAACTTTAACCGTATTAATCTTTGATACTTTTCCCACATCATTTCTACCTAAATCAAGTAACATTAAATGTTCAGATAATTCTTTTTTATCATTCAAAAGTTGTTTTTTATAGAAAAGATCTTTTTTAGAATTCAAACCTCTAGGACGAGTTCCAGCTATTGGTCTTATAGTAATTTTATTATTACGTAATCTCACTAATATCTCTGGGCTACTACCAACTATTTGAAAGTCATTAAAATTAAAGAAAAACATAAATGGAGAGGGGTTATTTATTCTTAATTTTTTATAAATTTCTAAAGGATCTTTATTAAGATTAGCTTCAAATCTTTGACTAAGAACAACTTGGAAAATATCACCTTTTTCAATATATTTCTTGGCTTTCAAAACTATATTCTTGAATGTTTTTTTTGAAATATTTGAACGTACTTTTATTTTTTTATTTATATTTATTTTTGTAAATTTTTTTTTATACTTATTAAATGCTAAATTTTTTAAATATTTAATGTTTTCGATTTCATTATTATAAAACTTATTATGATCAATAATTTTACTATCAGCAAAACAGTTTCTTATAAAATAAATTTGTTTTTTTAAATTATCATGAATAATAATTGTTCTAGGTCTCATCAATCTAACATCTGGAATTTTAAGATCATCAAGGCATTTGTTAGGAATATTTTCAATGTATCTAATGATATCATAGGAGAAATAGCCTACTAAAAGACTTGAAAGAGGCGGTAAATTATTAGGTAATTTGAAATTGAAATCATTTATGAGTTTTTTTAAAAAAATATAAGGTGATCTCTTAACAATTTTTTTTTGATTTTTTTCAATTAAAAATATTTTGTTTTTATTAAATTCCCAAATTTTATCAGGATCAGCGCCTATGATTGTATAACGACCTCTTATTCTTCTTTTCTCAACAGATTCAAAAATAAAGCTATTCTTTTGAGAAAGTAGATTATTAATTATGTTATCAATAACTTTATTATTTTTAAATTTTGATTTATAAAAAATTAATTGATTTTTTTTACTTAAATATTTTTTTTTAAAGTTAGAGAAGTTTGTATTTATTTTCATTTAATATTATTTTTGACCGCTTGCAATGCTTTACGATTTATTTCAATTTCGTATTTGCTTTTAAGATATGCGTCATAAGTATTATATAAGCCACTAATCATTTTGAATTTCGATAAATTAAAAAATGTTTCATAATCAGCAGCATCTTTTTTAACTGTAACAGTTTTAATTTTGTCAATATAAACCAAATAACTTTCTGAAAGACCAATGTCAGCAATGATAATAACTTTTTTTTCTGGATACCTATAAATTTGTTCAATTAAATTTTTACTTAGAGTTTCATCATCATTTTTATTTTTAATAATTATATTTTGAATTTTGACATTTTCTTTTTTTGACAAATTTTCAAACTTGGCTTTGGAAAAGCTATTTGTATTTATTTCATTTATTATTTTTGAAATAAATTTTCTCTTACTATTTATTAACAAATTATTTAATACATCTTTTTTAACATTTTTATCTGTAATTTCCTTTTGAATCTCTTCAACTTTAGTTATTTCAATAATTATGTATTTATTTTGATGAGCTATTAAAACTGTACTATCACTTTGATTAGTAGCAAAAATATTTTTAACTAATTCTATAGGAAAATTTTTAATAAGTTCTCCATTTTTATCATTACCAAATTCATCGAAAGTTAACTCGTCATTCAATTTTAGATTAAATTCTTTCAAAATAAAATTAAGATTTTTTCCTTCAACTATCAAATCATCAATTTTATCAATTTTTTCAAAAAACAAATCTCCATATTCATTAGTTCCTGTTAAATTTTTAGGATTTACTTCTAAAAAATTTATAGTTTTGAATTTAGATATATATTTTTTTTTATTTTTATTAAAAAATTCCTGAATTTGACTGTTTGAAATATTTGTTTTTTTTTTTAATATATTGTTTATGTTAATTATTTGAACATTTCTTTCTTGATTAGCTTCATTGAAATTTATATTTACTAAGAAATTTGTTGGAACTACTCCTTTGCTCACAAAGTCTAGTAGTTGTCTTTTTTTAAATTGCTTAGATATATTTTCTTCGAACGAAACAGCAGATATACTTTTTGATACAAGAAATTTTTCATATTCAATTCTTGAGAACTGGTTTTTTTTTTGAAAAAGTTTTTCATTTCGTATTAATCTACTTAAAGATTTATCTGATAATTTTATATTCAAATTTTCTATTTCTCTCTCAATTAGTTTTTCCCCAATAAAGCTGGAAAGCATTTTATCAATATAAATTTCATTTATTTTTTCTTCTGGCAAAATGTTATTATTTAAATGATTGATAAATTCTTCAACAGAAATTTTTTCTTTATCAATTTTAACTATTGTATTTTGGTTTCCACCTCTAAATACATCTCCCATACCCCAAAACACGAATGGTATTGCTACTATAAATAAAAATATCTTAGCAAAAATTGATGATGAAAATTTTCTTATCGATCCTAGCATTTTAATTAAACTATTTTATTTTATTGTTATATAAATAGATACTCTATAAATTAAACTTTAAAGCATGACAAATAAATTAAAATATTTTATTGGTAACTGGAAAATGTTTGGTAATTTAGCTTCATTAAAAAACATTAGCCAAATCCATCGATTTATTAATGCTAATAAAAAAATAAAGAAAAGTAGTAAAATAATTTTATGCGTTCCAAACACTTTGATTTATTTTTATACAAATTCAATGAGATTAAAATCAATTTCTATAGGTGGACAAAATTTTAATAAAAATGAAAACCATGGTCCTTTTACGGGATCTATAAATGCATCCATGTTAAAAGATGTAGGTGCAAATTATGTGATTTTGGGACATTCAGAAAATAGATTTGAAGGCGAAAGTAATAAAGTTATAAAAAAAAAAATTGAATCAGCCTTAAAGCAAAATCTTAAGGTAATTTTTTGTATAGGTGAATCTCTCAAAGAAAAATCAAAAAAAAAAACTTTATCTGTTATAAAAAAACAAATTAAAGAATCTTTAAGTAAGACTTTTAATCTCAATAATATTATTATTGCTTATGAGCCTGTATGGTCTATAGGTAGCGGTAAAATTCCAAAAGAAAAAGATTTAAGAAAAACTTTTAAATATATTAAAAAAGAATTTAAAAAAATTTTCAAAAAAAAATATGACCCTGTGGTTTTGTACGGTGGTTCAGTTAATACAAGTAATATAAGTAATTTTTCTTCAATTAGTGAAATTAATGGATTTTTAATAGGAGGAGCGTCACAATCAGCAAAAAAATTTATTGATATAATAAAAAATTACTATAAATAACAACCATGGAAAATTTTGTTTTAATCATAAATATTATTTCTGCTGTATTATTGGTGGTTGTAATTTTGCTTCAAAAATCTGAAGGTGGAGCTTTAGGTTTAGGTGTATCCCAGGATAATTTTGTTTCTTCCAGGTCGGTAGGAAATTTTTTATCTAAAGCAACAGGAATAATAGCTACAATTTTCATCGTAACAAGTATTACTGTAACAATTTTATCCCAAAAAGGTATTTCTACCTCCTCTGTTTTAGAAAAAGTTGAGGAAAAACAAGAATCATCAGAACCAGAAATTCCTAAATCAGATTAATAATTAACTTTAAATTATTTTTTAAATCAGTTATAGTGTCCTTCCATGGCGCGATATGTATTCGTCACTGGCGGCGTGGTCTCATCACTTGGAAAAGGATTGTCTTCTGCATCGCTAGCTGCTTTACTACAATTAAGAGGTTTTAAAGTTAGAATTAGAAAATTAGATCCTTATTTAAATGTAGATCCCGGAACAATGAATCCATTTCAACATGGTGAAGTTTTTGTAACTGATGATGGGGCCGAAACAGATTTAGACATAGGGCATTACGAAAGATTTACTGGAATATCTGCTACAAAATCAGACAATATTACTACCGGGGGTATTTACAGCGACATAATCAAAAAAGAGAGAAAAGGAGATTATCTTGGAGGAACAGTTCAAGTTGTTCCGCATGTGACTGATAGAATTAAAAAATTTATTTGTCATGATATTAAAGATGAAGATTTTGTAATTTGTGAAATTGGTGGAACTGTAGGAGATATTGAGAGCTTACCTTTTCTAGAAGCAATTAGACAGTTATCAAATGACTTGGGGAAAAAAAATAGTTTATTTATCCATTTAACACTCGTACCTTTCATGAAGGCTTCTGGTGAACTAAAAACTAAACCTACCCAGCATTCGGTAAAAGAATTAAGAAGCCTGGGAATTCAGCCTGATATAATAATATGCCGATCAGAAAAGGAAATTCCAATCGCAGAAAGAAAAAAAATATCTTTATTTTGCAATGTTAATATTAAGAATGTTATTGAGACTATTGATGTCAGAACAATTTATGAGGCACCTATTAGTTTTCATAAGGAAAAACTTGATGATAGAGTTTTATCATTTTTTGATATTAAAAATAACAAGTCCCCAAATTTAACCAAATGGAAAAATATTACTTCAAAAGTCTTACTTTCAAAAAAAGAGGTAAATATATGTATTATTGGCAAGTACGTAAATTTAAAAGATGCATATAAATCTTTGGATGAGGCGTTAATCCATGGCGGTATATCAAATAATTTAAAAGTTAATCTAACAAGAGTAGATTCGGAAAACCTTAAAATACAAAATATTCAAACTTTGCTAAAAAATGTTTCAGGAATTCTAATACCTGGCGGATTTGGTAAAAGAGGCAGCGAAGGTAAAATTGCTGCCATAAAATATGCAAGATTAAACCATATACCTTTTTTCGGTATTTGTTTTGGTATGCAAATGGCCGTAATCGAAGCAGCGAGAAATTTACTGAATATAAAAAATGCTTCATCAAGTGAATTTGGTAATAATTGCACGCCAGTAGTTGGTTTATTAGAGGAATGGCAAAAAGGTAAAAGAAAATTTAAAGGAAGTGAAAAAAATTTAGGAGGTACAATGAGGTTAGGTTTATATGATGCAATAATAAAAAATAACTCTTTAATATCTAAAATATATTCTATGAAAAAAATTAAAGAGAGGCACAGACATAGATACGAAGTCAATGTAAAATATAAAGAAGAATTTGAAAAAAAAGGATTAATTTTTTCAGCTATGTCACCTGACGGAACTCTTCCAGAGATAATAGAGTTGAAAAATCACCCTTGGTTTGTAGGAGTTCAATTTCATCCTGAATTTAAATCACGGCCTTTTACACCACATCCTTTGTTTTCTTCTTTTGTTAAAGCTGCTGAAATAAGTAAAGGAAAAAATTGATGCAAAATAAATTAATACAATGTGGAAAACTTAAAATTTCAAATGTAAACCCGTTTACTTTAATAGCTGGACCTTGCCAATTAGAAAATGAAAACCATGCTGTTGAAGTAGCTACAAAATTGAAAGAGATTACTGAAAAACTTAATATTGGCTTGATTTATAAAACTTCTTTTGACAAAGCTAATAGAACAAGCTTAAAAGGGCAAAGAGGAGCTGGCCTTTCTAAATCGTTACCAATTTTTGATAAAATTCGAAAAGATTTAGATATACCTGTGTTAACAGATGTTCATTCTATAGATCAATGCGAAACCGTTGCTAAACATGTTGATGTTCTGCAAATACCTGCTTTCCTATGTAGACAAACTGACTTATTGATAGCAGCAGCTAAAACTGGAAAAATTATTAATGTTAAAAAAGGACAATTTCTAGCGCCATGGGATATGGTCAATGTAACAAAAAAAATTGAAGAATCTGGCAATAAAAATATTTTAGTTACTGAAAGAGGCGCAAGCTTTGGTTACAACACACTTGTTTCAGACATGAGATCAATTCCAATAATGGCAAAAAACGGCTATCCAGTTGTTTTTGATGCTACTCATTCCGTTCAACAACCCGGTGGTATGGGAGATAAAAGTGGAGGACAAAGAGAGTTTGTAGAATATTTGGCACGTGCAGCTATCGCAGTTGGAGTTGCAGCAATTTTTATAGAAACACATCCTGATCCAGATAACGCACCATCAGATGGACCAAACATGGTTCCATTATCAAAAATGCCGAGCTTGCTAAAACAACTTGTTGAAATAGATAAATTAATAAAGAATGGCAAAAATTAAAAATATCAAAGGCCGCCAGGTCTTTGACAGCAGAGGTAATCCTACAGTAGAGGCTGAAGTTATTTCTGACAATGGTAATAGCGCCTCTGCTATTGTTCCTTCCGGAGCTTCTACAGGAAATTACGAGGCTTTCGAGTTAAGGGATAAAGAAAATCAAAATTACCTTGGTAAAAGTATTTTTAAAGCTATTGAGAATATAAATGGTCCAATAATAAAATCTTTAAGTAACATTGATGTTAATAATCAAAAAAAAATAGATAAAGTTTTAATAGATTTAGATGGAACAGAACAAAAGAAAAAACTTGGAGCAAATGCAATTTTAGCTGTTTCAATAGCCTCATGTAAGTTAGCAGCTATTGAAAAAAAAACTTCGTTGTTTAAATATTTGGGAAATTCTAAAGATTATCATTTGCCAATTCCACTTTTAAATATCATTAACGGAGGTGTTCATGCAAAAAATAATTTGGATATTCAAGAGTTTATGATACGTCCAGAAAAAACAGAAAAATTTTCTGAGGCTTTAAGAAGAAGTTTTCTAGTCATTCAAAATTTGAAAGAAATGGTTGATAATACTACCGTAGGAGATGAAGGGGGTTTTGCTCCTAATTTTAAGAATAATGAGGAGGCAATTGAAATAATAATAAAAGCAATAGAAAAATCGGGTTTTAAACCAGGGGAAGACATTTCGATATGCTTAGATGTTGCTGCAAACGAATTAAGCAAAACAAAAACTACTGATTATTATTTAGAATTAATTAAAAAGTACCCTATTAAATCTATAGAAGATCCTTTTCGTGAAGACGATTGGGATTTGTGGAAAGAACTAACAAAAAAATCAAATATTCAAATCGTAGGAGATGATTTGTTTGCTACTAATATTAAAAGATTGAAGAAAGGTATAGAAAAAAAATCGGCCAATGCGATCTTGGTTAAATTGAATCAAATCGGCACTTTAAGCGAAACGTTAGATGCGATAAATTTAGCTCAAAAAAATAATTTTAAAACAATTATTTCTCATCGTTCCGGTGATACCGAGGATACTTTTATAGCTGATTTGGCTGTTGCAACAAATTCAACACAAATAAAAACAGGCTCACTAGCGAGATCTGAAAGAGTGGCTAAATATAACCGTTTGTTAAGGATTGAAGAAGAACTTGGCAGTTCTGCAAAAATGGCTAAAGTTTAACTTATATGGTTTTTTTTAAAATTATAAATCAAAAAAGACTTACATTGTTAAGCATATTCTTGTTTTCATATGTAATTCTTAATTTGTTAGATGGTGAAAGAGGACTTATTTCATTTTATGAAAAAAAACAGATCAAAGAAAGTCTAATTAAAGAAAAAATAAATCTTGTTACCCAATTAAATTTAATTAAAAAACAAAATGGTCTATTAACCGAAACTATAGATTTGGATTATTTAGAGACTCTTTATAGAAAAAAATTTTTGCTAGGAAAAGCTGAAGAAAAAATTTATATTAATAAATAAAATGATAATCAGACACCCCGAAAAAGTTAATAAACCAATTAATCCAATTAAAAAAAAACCTAACTGGATAAGAACAAAAATTACAAATACTTATGAGTATTTTAAAACTAAAGAAATAATAAATAAAAAAAAACTTCATACTGTCTGCCAAGAAGCAAGCTGTCCTAATATTTCAGAATGCTGGAGTAAAAAACATGCAACCTTTATGATAATGGGAGACACATGTACACGCGCATGTGCTTTTTGTGATGTAAAAACAGGAAAGCCTAAACATTTAGATCCGCTAGAACCAGCTAAAATAGCTCAAGCTACCAAAGAATTAAATTTAAAACATGTAGTGATAACGTCTGTTGATAGAGATGATCTTATGGATGGTGGAGCAAATCATTTTTGTAACGTGATAATGGAAACACGAAAGTTGAACAAAAATACAACCATTGAAGTTTTGACTCCAGATTTTTTAAGAAAAGGTGAATCTTATAAAAAAGTTGTTTCAGCAAATCCTGATGTTTTTAATCATAATATTGAAACTGTTCCAAGCTTGTATAGATCTGTTAGACCTGGCTCAAGATATTTTGCTTCAGTTAATTTATTAAAATCAGTTAAAGAAATTAACAGAACAATATTTACTAAGTCAGGCATTATGTTAGGACTCGGAGAAACGAAAGATGAAGTCTTGCAAGTAATGGATGATTTATTAACTGCTAAAGTGGATTTTTTAACAATAGGACAATACCTTCAACCTTCAACAAAACATTTCCCATTAAATCGATATGTTCATCCAAACGAATTTGATGAACTAAAAGAAATAGCTTTATCAAAAGGTTTTTTAATTGTTTCTTCTTCT
>CEUZ01177346.1_pt1 | contig 26613 bp, 27 predicted proteins | sample 361511 | NCBI WGS metagenome assembly CEUZ01 (sample SAMEA2622822, study PRJEB7988) | marine metagenome | biome: marine biome (ENVO:00000447); feature: surface water layer (ENVO:00002042); material: "saline water (ENVO:00002010), including plankton (ENVO:xxxxxxxx)" | depth 5 m | reverse complement strand
CGTAAACCTCTCCGAAGCCATTTGCAAAAAAAATCATACCTGATTCTGCCAAAAGGCCTCCGCCAAAACCTTCTCTTGGATTTTCCGTTTCTGGATAAAAATTCTTACTCCAAAGAAGGTTCCCTGTTCTTTCGTCAATTGCCGAAATATGGTTATTAGAATCAACGGTATAGATAGTTTGATCCACAGATATAGGGGTGATCATAAGTTTATATGAGTCCTCTTTACCACTTCCGATATCAAACTCCCAATTAGTCAGAAAATTACCTGAATAACTTAAATTGCCAATATTATTTTGATTATTCGCCCCTCCGGACTTCCAAATACGGTTTGAAAAAGATGGCCCCAATTTAATTGATAAAATATTATTTCTATCTGGCAAAGGCATATTGACACCGGGTATTATATCTACCCTATCACCGGGTATTATATACTCTTTACCGCGTATAAATGATTCGCATGATGTAATAACACAAACAGCAAATACTAATAAAAATACATTGAATAAAATTCTACTTTTCATAAAAACACAATTATTCATCAAATTTAATTATTTCGAGTCAAAATATTTAATTACTTTGTCATAAATACTTTGTGCATCATTTGCGCTCGATCATACATTCCTGAGGTAATATTTTTGTTCTCAAACATTATTTGAATATACTCAGACCCTTTTTCATATAAATTGTTTTTATAGCAACTCAAAGCTAGTACTTCGAGTGCAAATAAATAAAGTGGATTGTCTTCTGAGCTGATTGGCTGAAGCATTAACTCCATCTCGTTAAAACTAAATGAATCAACTTTTATGTATGATAAATTTAATAATGCCAAATCTTTAATAAAATTCTTATTAGTTTTATCAATTAGTTGACTATATATATCTTCGGCTTGTTTAACCAGGCCTTGGGAAAGGTAGTTATCTGCTCTCAAAAGCAAAGCATAGTCTTTATATTCTTTTGTAATTTTACCTTGAGCTTGGTCGAAAGAATTTTCAAATTCTTCAAACTTATCTTCTTCTGTTTGTTCAATTAATTCCATGAATAGAACGCCTGCATTTTCAGTTCTAGTCGTATCCCAATATTTATATGCTTCACTTGATACTAATATACCTGATATAATAACGACCGCAGCTATTAATTTATTCTTATATGCGTTCCATAGGCCTTTTAGTTTATCCTTCTTAAGATCTTCTTCTATCTCATTGAATAAGTTTGACATTTATCACCTATTTTTCATTTAAGTATAAGTTACTTATAACCAGTTTTTATTAAGTTTCCAATTAAAATAAACTATAACTTAGGGAAATATTTTATTACTTTATCTGACGGTGACCATTCTGTGTATTTTCTCATTACCTCAATAAATGCAGCTGACCTTATGAATTTAGATAAAGATAATCTTATTTTACTGAAGGGAAATTTATTATCAAACCAACTTTCGTCTGCTATTCGAAATTGTCTAATAAATGGAAAAATACACACTTCATATATTGATAGCGCATCTTCATAAATATACCCCTCGGAAGTGATCTTCTTTTCAACTACCTCAAGTATACTTAAGGCCTGGTCTCTATGATAATACTTTTCCTTTGAATCATACCTTGAAGAATATTTGTACCTATCTAAATGAAATTTAAATTTATCATCTATTAGATTTATCAAATGGTCAGGATCTTCAGAGGTATATGGCTTCATTAAATTATTAGGATCATTATTACCTAAAAACCACTTAACAATATCCAGGCTCTCCTCGATGAGAAGATTATTACTGACAAATAAAACCGGGACAGTACCTTTGGGGGATAATGATAAAAATTCTCTTGGTTTTTTTTTGAGAGATATCTCTCTTAATTGACATAAATTTTCAGAATAATACACCGATAATCTTGCTCGCATTGCATATGGACATCTTCTGAATGAGTATAGTATAAGATCTGATTCTTGTATTTTGTCATCAGGCATTTTTTCTTTTTTTCTCAAGATTTAACTGCAATTTTCTTTCTTCAAATCTCTTAATACTTTTCTCGCTATGAGTTTGGTGACATTTAGGGCAAGAAATACCCTCATTAAATAATCGACTACTTTTATCTTTTTCTGAGATTGGCATTCTACACGCATGGCACATATCATAGTTTCCTTTTTTAAGTTCATGCTCCAAAGAAACCCTATAATCAAATACAAAACACTCACCTTTCCAGTTACTTTTCGTTTCTTTTCTTTCTTCTAAATATTTTAGTATCCCCCCGCTCAATTGATATACATTTTTATAACCTTTGTTAATAAGATAAGAGGACGCCTTTTCGCATCGGATGCCTCCGGTGCAATACATAGCAATCTGTTTATTTTTTTCTTTTGGCAGATTATTATCTGCCCATTCTGGAAATTCTCTAAATGAGCTTGTTTTTGCCAATGTTGCCCCTTTAAACGCTCCGATGGAATGCTCATAAATATTCCTAGTATCTATTATTAAAATATCGTCTCGCGAAACCAATCTATCCCATTCATCAGGATCGATTAATTCACCTGTTATATTTTCAGGCTCTATATTCTCTAACCCCATAGACACGATTTCTTTTTTTATGCGAACCTTCATCTTTCTAAATGTTCTGCCATGTGCTAATGAAATTTTTGGTTTGATATCGTTAAATTGCTCTATGCTTCTAATAAATTTGATGACCTTATTAACTGATTCGGTATACCCCGAAATTGAACCATTTATACCCTCAGCCGCGATAAGGATTGTTCCTACAACACCTTCGCTATCAGCGATATTGTATAGTTTATTCTTATATTCATGGAAATTTTCCCACTTAGAGAATTTATAGAATGATGCCACTATTTTTACCTGATTGTTCATTTCTAATTTCCTACCTAAATCTTAAATTTTTCCTACTTAATTCATCTATAGAATTACAACCCATTAACTTCATGTCTCTAATTATTTCTTCACGCATTATACTCATAGCCCTTCTAACTCCGCTAGAACCGGAAGCTGCCAATGAATATAAATAAAATCTCCCACCGGAGCAAGCGTTAGCTCCTAAAGATAGTGCTTTTAGTACATGTGAGCCACGTCTGATACCCCCATCACAGATAATTTCAATTTTACCAGATACAGCATTTACAATTTCTTCAAGCTGGTCAAATGGAGCTATTGAACCATCCAATTGCCTCCCTCCGTGATTTGATAGCATAATTGCACTCGCCCCAACATCAATAGCTTTTTTTGCATCATCAACGGACATAACTCCTTTCAAACAAAGTGGTTTGTTCCATTTCTTTTTTATTTCCTCAATCTTGGACCAGCTTAATTCTTGATCCAGCATATTAGTAAAATAATCACCTACTGAGATCGCAACTTTTGTCCCTTCATTAATATGGGAGTCTAATTGGGGTAACGAAAATTTCTCTTTTGCAAGATAGTTAATTGTCCATTTTGGAGAGGTCATAAAACTCATGAGGCTACTTATTGTAAGACGAGGTGGTGAAGTAAAACCTGTCCGTAAATCCCTTTCTCTATTACCTCCTACAATTGTATCTACGGTTATTGATAATGCGTCAAAATTATTATCAATACATTTCTGTACCATATCCTCATTGAGCCCTTTATCCTTATGGATGTATAGTTGAAACATTTTTGGGCAACTATAGTTCTTGCCTATTTCTTCAATGGAAACAGTAGCTAAAGATGAAATACCAAAATAAGTATTAAATTCCTCAGCCGCGATTCCTACAGCTCTTTCCCCATCAAAATGGAATAATCTTTGTAAAGCTGTTGGAGATAAAAAAATTGGTAAATCAATTTTTTTGCCAAGAATCTCTGTTGACGTATCAATACTAGAGACCGGCCTCAAAACATTTGGTACTAAATCACACTTTTCAAATGACTCTGTATTCCGATAATATGTTTTTTCGTCATCAGCCGCTCCATCAATGTAATGAAATATTGGGCTAGGGATATTTTGCTTTGCTAGCTGCCTAAAATCTTCAGTATTGTAACAATTGCCTAATTTCTTAAACATATAAAATCCTTATTTAAAGCAAATATACATTAAAAAAATAACTAAATAAAGGACGTTGCCTTCAACATTATAACTGAAATCATAACCAGTATTATTGCTGTTCCTATATCTATTATTTTTAAAAGAATAATACTATGTGAAAATGTTGACAGTAATTTTGATAATATTGCAACACCAAAGAAAAATACAATACTTGCAGCGGTTGCGCCAATTATGTATGTAATCTTATTGTATGCATTGAATTGAAGAGATGCGCTCCCAATTAATATGACTGTATCAAGATAGACGTGAGGATTTAGAAGCGTAAAAACAGACATTGTTATTAAACTTTTTTTCAGACTCTTTGCTAAGTAATTTTCTTTATCAATATTGTATCTTATTTTTAAAACATTTCTTAATCGAAGAATGGCATAAAAAATGAGACATACAGCCGATAGAGTTAGAAATAGGTCAATATAGAATTGATTTACAATTAATGACATCCCATAAACGCCCAACAGTATTAATACAAAATCAGAAATTATACAGAAGCAAGCGAGGGTATAGACATATTCATTCCTAACACCTTGCCTAAATAGGTAAGTATTTTGCGCACCAATAACGCAATTAAGAGAAAAACATAATAGGAAACCTGTAAATAATGGGCCTGACATACTATCTTGTCCGTTGTTTATATTTTTTCAATTTAAACCATCTAACGGCAAGAAGTAAAATGATTATTAAAAAATAAATTATTGGTTCTAAGGGCCATGATTTTACTACCATAAGGTAGTGTGCTCCTGCAATTATAGCAGACACGTATATTAATTTATGTAATTTTTTCCATCTCGGTCCGAGTTGTTTAATGGCATAATTTGTTGATGTAATGGCTAAAGGAAACAGAAGAATAAAGCTTAGCATTCCAAGTATAATATATGGTTGCTTACTAATAGCTCTAATAATCTCAGGCCATCGGAACTGCATATCTAAAAATAACCAAGTGCTTAAATGTAATACAACATAGAAAAAACATAATAAACCCAAGGGGCGTCTGAGCTTTATTAAGTTAATAGAAAGTAGATTTGAAAGAGGTGAAATTGATAAAGTTAGTATCAAAAAAATTAATGCAATTTTACCAAGAGAGTGCTCTAATTCCTTAAGGGGGTCAACGCCTAATTGATTGGCAATCAAATCATTTACTAAAATAAATAAGGGCACCATCCCTAATGCATAAATATAAATGGCCTTAATTCTCTTTGTGAGACCTACAATTATTCTTTTAATAATAAACACTTAAGTCCATATTCTTATATAAATACTCAACTTCTTTATACCCATTAAACACCTTAGTATCGTATCTCCTTGCAAATAAATTTCCTAAGTAGCCCTCTCCTTCTGCGCCTATGTATCTTTCGCTTGCCTGAGACCATCTTGGGTGATTAATTTTTGGATTTACATTTGAATAGAAGCCATATTCTCTAGGATTTTGCAAATTCCAAGATGATACCGGCTGATTATCTTGAACGGTAATCTTTGTTATAGATTTTATAGATTTAAAACCATATTTCCAAGGCACAACAAGCCTAATTGGCGCGCCATTTTGTTTTGGTAGCGGCTGATCATAAACACCTGTAGCAATTAATGTCAAAGGGTGCAATGCTTCATCAAGCCTAAGGCCTTCCCTATAAGGCCAAGTAAGAATCTTTGTTTTCTGCATATGCATTTCATCTGGCCTATATAAAGTCTCAAAAGCTACATACTTTGCTCCTTCCTTTATCCCAATCTTGTTAAGTAATTGCGATAGCTGAAATCCATTCCAAGGAATTAACATAGACCATCCCTCAACACACCTTAGGCTATAGGTACGTTTAACTATTTCCATTTCCATAATTATTTCATCAAGAGAATATATCCCTGGGTTACCCACCATCCCGGATATCTCAACTTGCCAAGGTGTTGTTGTGAGTTTATGAGCATACCTAGCGGGATCTTCTTTATCAACGCCAAACTCATAAAAATTATTATAATTAGTGATCTCTTCAAAAGTATTAACTTTTCTCATAAGAATCTCTTCGGCCTTCAAAACGGATATCCTGTTAAGCGCAACAAGTGAAGACAATGCCAATCCTAATTTTAGTATTTTGCGTCTATTTATAAATAAATGCCTAGGTGTCAATTCTTTTAAATTTGATGTCTTTTTTATATTCATAGTATAAATATAGTCATTTAATGGAATAAAATTCAATATTCTAATTAGAATTTTATTATGCTATTTTATTACAGTTAATATAATTTAATATATCTATAAAAAATAGAGGAAACACTAATGATAAAAGGTTTAATCTCGCCAGTTCTAAGTGCATTTGATGATAACTTGCAATTTAACCAAGACATGTACAACACATTAGCAGAAGATCTTTTGTCAAACGGTTGTTCTGGGTTAGCGCCATTTGGTACCACTGGAGAGGCACTTTCGGTAAGTAATGACGAAAGGATGGTTGCCCTTGAAGGCCTGTTAAAATATAAAATCCCTGCTGATGTACTAATTCCAGGAACGGGTTTATGTAATTTTCCAGATACAGTAAAATTATCACGCCATGCAATTGAATTAGGATGTAAGGGTGTGATGACACTTCCTGCTTTTTACTTCAAGGATGTTACGGATGAAGGTCTTTTTGATTATTATAAGAGATTAATTGATGAGATTAATCATCCAAATTTAAAAATATATTTGTACCATATACCTCAAGTATCAGGTGTCGGTTTATCAATTGAATTAGTTAAAAAACTAAAAACGGCCTACCCTGATATAATAGCTGGGATAAAGGATAGTTCTGGGATTTGGGATAATACAGCTAAACTCCTATCCATACCTGAACTAATTGTATACCCAGGGGCCGAATTACCTGTGATTGATGCCATAAAATTGGGAGGTCCTGGGTGTATTTCTGCAACAGCAAATTTTAACCCAACTAATATTGGAAAAGTCATTAATTTATGCCATGATGGTGATTGGGACAAAGCTGAATTGCTCCATAAAAAGGTAAAAGAGATACGATACTTATTCCAAGATTATTCTGCAATACCAGCACAAAAAAGTATGCTTGCAAAAAAATACAAAGACGAAAGATGGAAAAATATCAGGCCACCATTACAACAAATTTCTTCACAAAAAGCGGATGAGCTGGAATTTAAACTCAAGGATCAGGGTTTTGTATTCTAAATCAGTATTTGCGAAGTTATAACTTGTGTTATTTCACCCGTATTTGATCAAAAGCTAATAAAGCCAGCTCTCTGGACTTTTGCATGTTTACAATTGGCTCTGGGTAGTCTTTTCCAATTTTAATCCCAGCTTTAGAAAGAACTTCAGAAGGCGCCTCCCATGGATTAAAAAGATACTTTAAAGGTAATTTCTCTAGTTCTGGAATATATTTTTTAGTATAAGTTCCGTCTGGGTCAAATTTTTGCCCCTGCATAATTGGATTAAATATTCTAAAATATGGCGAAGCGTCTGCGCCTGAACCAGCAACCCATTGCCAACCAGCGCTATTACTTGCCATATCAGCATCAACCAAACAATCCCAAAACCATCTCTCACCATGATTCCAATGGATAAGCAAGTTCTTTACAAGAAAAGAACCTACTATCATTCTTAATCTATTGTGCATATACCCTGTTTGCCATAACTCTCTCATACCCGCATCTACTATTGGATATCCTGTTAGTCCTTCTTGCCATTTTTTTAGATTGACCTCATTGAATGCCCAAGGGAACTTATCAAACTTTTTGTAAAGATTTTCTTGTTGGAGATCTTGGTTGTAATAAAGAAGGCTATAAGAAAATTCCCGCCACCCTATTTCACTCTTGAAGTGATACAGATCTTTTTCTGAGTAATTTGTATTATCTATTTCTTCAATTTGATGCCACACTTGGTTTGGTGATATCTCACCAAAGTGCAAATGTGGGGAGAGCCTCGAAACATTTGATTTATTAGGAAAATTTCTACCTTCTTTATAATCGAAAAGCCCGTTATCTATAAATTTTTTTAATTTTTTATAAGCGGCCTCCTCACCAATTTCCCAAAGAGAATTGAATTTTTTATACCATTTTATTTCTGGCATTAGTGATATTTGATCAATACTCAAGGAAGATCTTGATTTCACTAGTCTATCCAAATCTGGCTTCACAGCTGGATACCGAGGAGATGGAGCGTTAAGACATCCTTTTTTAAAAAAAGGAGTAAAAACCATATATGGAGTTTTGTCATCTTTGTATATTTCCCATGGCTCCCATAATAAGGAAGCGTTAAATGTTTCAACATTGATTCCTTTTTTTCTGAAATTTTCTTTAATATTCCTGTCTCGAGCTATTTTCCATGGTTCATAGCAACGATTCCAGTATATATTTCTTATTTTATATTGGTCATTTAGATCTGACAAAATAGTTTGAGGATCTCCTTCATAAAAACATATCTTGCCATTCATACTTTTATTCAAAGATTTAAGTGAATGATATAACCACCATCTACTAGCCTCACCTATTTCAGAATATTTTCCGCAATTAATATTGTCATATATGTATATTGCTAAAAAATTACCTTCTGAAGCTTTTGTTAGAGCAAGGTTATCTGCAATTCTTAAATCTTGTCTTATCCAATAAATTGACAGATCTTTTTCTTCTTTGCTCACCTTAATCAGTGCCAATGTGGGAAGTGCAATCTAGATTAGAATACAATTCTGAAATACCATAAATCCATTTCCCTGTTTTATGGAATTGAGTTATTCTATTTTTTTCGATTGCTTCTAATTGCTTTTTATATGATTTCTCTATCTCATCGACCATAGTTATACAATACTCTGATAAAAAACTACTAGCCTCTTCTTGTGAGGTAATTTCAGAATTAGCCTTTGAAAGGCTGAAGAGAAATATAAACAAAAAGGTAACGATTATCGATTTTCTATTACAAAATATCATTTTTATATAATACGTTACCATTTAAAAACTAACACTTAATTTCTATATTTATTTATTGGCTTAAAGTCAGAAACTGCAGCAGGTCTTGGACTGCTAATCCATAAATTTCTGTTTGGGTGCATTCCTGCGCCATAAACGGCCGAAACCGCGTTACATCTCATATTATTTAGAAGTCTTGTATCAATAGCACCAATAGATGGGTGATTACCATTATTTTTCCTAACCCGTTCATCCCACTTAGCTTTTCTAGTTTTATATATTTTGGCATCATTTAATTCATTACATGACAGGGTATTATTATTAAGATCCACAATAATTGTGTCCCCATTTTCAATCAAGCCAATAGGCCCTCCAAGAGCCGCTTCCGGTCCAACATGACCAATAACAAGGCCGACTGATCCGCCAGAGAATCTTCCATCTGTCATTAGTGCCACCACAATCCCCTTTTCTCTACACAATGCGGTGATTCTAGATGTTGAGTCTAGCATCTCTGGCATACCTGGGCCGCCAACTGGTCCCTCATATCTCACAACAATCATATCTCTATCCTCAAAAGAATGGGGGTTATTTTCCAATGTATCTAGCAAGCTTTGTTCACCGTCAAAGGTTTTTGCATTACCAAGAAATATATTATTATCGAGGCCACCTTCAACCCCAGCAAGCTTAAGAATTGCACTATTTTCAGGAGATAAATTTCCACCTAATAACCTTAACCCGCCCGTTGGTTTAAATGGTTCTTTTATTGAATATATAATCTCGCCATCTGGTAAATTTGGCCTGAGATTTTGAACCTGTTCTCTCAAAGTTTGTGACGTACAAGTCATCGTGTCACCATTTAGGAGGCCTGACTCCATTAAATCCTTCACTATGACTTGAATGCCACCCATTTCATCAATATCAACCATCGAATATTTACCAAATGGCCTAGCGTTAACAACAACTGGTACAACATTTTCTGATAAATGGTTGAATTCTTCGTGGCTCATAATATCATTATAAAAATCATCGTAACCTGCTGCTCGAGCGAGCTCAGGTGCATGTAGCATAATATTTGTAGAGCCTCCAATTGCCATTGCAACTATAATACCATTCCGAATAGAATCTCTTGTAACTATATCCCTAGGGGTAATATTGTTATCTATTAATCTGGACAAATAGTCTATAAGCTGATTCGGAAATTCTGTTTTTCTTCTATCATCCTCTGAAGCTGGTGATACCATATGCAGTGGCTGCATTCCAACAACGGCAATAAATGTCTGCATAGTATTGTAAGTAAACATACCTCCGCAACTTCCATGGCCAGGGCACGCCTCAAGCGCAATTCTTTTCTTTAATTTTTCATCATTGCTTCCGGCAATTTGATAACTTGATATTATATCAATCGGATCTCCTGTTTTGCTATCTATACCGGGTCTAATTGAACCATCTGACATTATTATAGCCGGCCTATTATGCTCTAAAACGGCGGCTAATGTACCCACGGGCGGTTTATCGCATGCTACTACAGCTATTGTCCCCTCTAAGCCAGATGCACTGAGGTGTTCGCAAACTGACTCGTTGGTAACTTCACGTCCAATAAGAGAATACCTCATTTCTTTTGTTCCATTCCTTATGCCATCGGACGTAGCGATCGTGAATTCTGGCTGAACTAGCCTCATTTTGAGTTTATTTTTTTCTTTTCCAATTCTCTTTCTTAATTGCTCATGAATAGATAAAACTTTCTCAGTAACCCCAACATAGCATTGAGAGTCACCTTTGTTACCAATCACACCTACAGATGGCTCATGAATTAGGTTAATATCTGTATTTAACTCACGAGCTATTCCAAATGTTTGCGAGTTTCTTCCAGGGTTATTATCAATAAGTACTATTTTTGAATTTTTCATATATCACCGGACTCTATACTAATGTTTAACTACAAACTTATAATAAATAGAAATATTTAGCAACTTAGCATATAAAATATTCTTTAATCTCTAAAACTAGATTCATCTTCACATTCACCGCTACAACATGGATCTACAACTTGTTTACAATCAATGCATTGATAGTGAGATTGCACATAAACAAATCCAGCTATTGAATTACAGAATGGGCATTGAATATCTTCAGAATTTACATTTTCTACCATATCAAAGTTATTTTATTTTTTAATACTACTATTAGTATGATGATAAAATGTCTTAATCAATAGCTGCAACTAAAATTCAACAAGAATACTGTAATCTATCTTAAATCCTTTAAGCCAATATAGAGTTTGCATAATGCATCTAAATCTCTTGCAGGAGAACCTGTTGCATTTACTATCTTTCTAATTGTAGCCAATATAAAATATAATTTTTTTATCTTTTGTATGTATCTAATAAAAATATCCCAGACCTCTGTATCAATATTATGCTTGTAGGCATTGATTGCCTCTAGTATATCGTTCCCAACTTCCCCTTTAACCTTGAACCAATAATGAACAAAAATAAGTAAATCAATTGCATAACTCTTAGAGCTTTTTGATGACTTCATTCTCTCTAAATCAATAAATCTAATTTGGTTATTCTGCCAACAAATATCCCTTAAAGCTGGCCTACCATGGACAAATCCCTTTTTATGAAGTCTCGCAAGATATTCGCCCGCAGAACGAAAACATTCTTTTCTTTCAGATTGATTAAAATCATTATCCCTCAATATATTATCAAGTGTAGGGCCAACATCTAGAGTCAGAAAAAAATCATTTCCCTCGCATATAATCTCTGGGACTAATATTCCAATTTTTTTCATAGTCTTATAGGCCTCTTTCTCCTTGTTAAATGCGCGCTGTGTATTTCCTTTTTGAAAGCGCCATTTGAAACCTAGCATACGTTCTGTGGTTTTAAGCCAAAAACATTGTCCCTTATTGTCTATGATTTTCTGAATACGTTTGTAAGGACCGGATAGTGCCTCATCAACTTTTTTAGTTAAAATTTTATCCATTTATAGAAACTTAAAGATATTTTTTATATCAACAAAATATCATCTTTTTTTCCATGTGAATAGAGGTAAAAATTAGAAAGAATTTTTATTAATTTACCCAATCTACAATAAACATAGCCTCATTTCTCCTTAAAAAAAATGGAGTAAAAGGGCTATTGTAGGTGGCTTTTATTGGAGAGCTTATAATTTCAATTTGGTCTTGTAATAATAGATCTTTTAAAATACTTGAATGTCTATTGAAATTTCCGTTTGAAGATCTTCCAGAATAAATCATAACAGCAAAATACCCTTCGTTTATAGTTAAAATTTCAACATTCTTGTCTGTAGGCATCGGGGCATTAAATTTCTCAAACTCTGATGGTAGAAAAAATTGCATTATTTCTTCACCATCCTTATTGAATTGGGTAACTGGAGTTGTCATTGATATCTTTTGTGACCCTTCATTAGAACCAGATATGTAATTAAATAGACTTCTAAAGCCATTATTTTGATTGCCACTCTTTGTTTGTACCACAACTCTCTCTTTGTAATGTCGAATCTCATAAGATTCTGAGGTATGCACAACCTCATAATTTGGCTCTTCATATGCCATAACAATACTCCCACTAAATAATAACGCAGAAAGAAAAATAAACTTAAAAAAAATCTTCATATGAATATAACGAACACTCAATATGTTTTGGATTAAAAATAAATTTTAATTATTTAATCATAAATTAAATATTAGCTTAACGCTAGCTATGAGTAGAACGACCCCCAATGTACGCTTTATACCAATATGTTGGAAATAATGAATCCCTATCTTTGCGCCAAGTATGCCACCTAATAACGTAAAACCTGCATATAATGGCAACACAGCAGGCAAGCTATTTATTGATGAAATATTACCGATCAAGCCAAATAATGAATTAAAGAAAATAAAAATAGCTGCAGTGCCACTTGCACCTTTTGTTGTGGTCCAACCAGCAAATAATATTAATGGAGACAAGAAGATCCCACCTCCTGTGCCTGTAAGGCCAGCAAGAAAACCAATTATACAACCAGTCAATATAGCATAAATTAATTTATATTCTCTTGGTGGCCTCTCTTCTTTTCTCTTTACGGTTATAAATCTAAAGGCTGAATAAAGTAGCATTACTCCGATAATTGGCTTATAAATCTCCCCGGGTAAGTTAATATAACCACCAATAAAAGCACAAGGGATAGCTCCAACAAGGAGCGGGATTATCAATTTGATGTCGTAAAATTTAGCTTTGATGAACTGAAGGCTTGCGTAAGATGAAACGAGAATATTAAGAGACAATGCCGTAGGTTTAATTGTTGTGACAGGCAAACCAAATAAAGACATTATAGCAATATATACAGATGCACCCGCATGCCCTACAGACGTGTAAAGGGCAGCGCCAGCAAAAAGACAAAGACCTATTAATAAATCTGTTATTTCAATCATTTGAAAGTTAACTCATTGATATAAATATCTGATTTTATTATATTATTCCCACTCAATTGTACCAGGGGGTTTTGATGTAATATCATAAACGACACGATTAATTCCTTTAACTGAATTAATAATCTTATTTGATAGATAAGCCAAAAACTCAGAATCAAAATGATATATGTCCGCAGTCATGCCATCAACTGATGTTACCGCTCTTAATGCGCAAACATATTCATAAGTTCTTGCGTCACCCATCACGCCAACTGTTTTTGTTGGTAATAAAACCGCAAACGCTTGCCATATATCATCGTAAAGATCCGCTTTTATTATTTCATTAAGATAAATCTCATCGGCATTTCTTAAAATTTCAAGTTTTTCTTTTGTTATATCACCAGGGCAACGAATTGCTAACCCTGGACCTGGGAAAGGATGTCTTGAAATAAAAGATTCTGGCAGCCCCAGTTCTTTCCCAAGCAGCCTAACTTCATCCTTGAAAAGCTGTCTTAATGGTTCAATTAATTGGAGATTCATCTTTTCAGGGAGTCCTCCAACGTTGTGGTGACTTTTGATAGTTACGGATGGGCCGCCTGTAAAGCTCACGCTTTCAATCACATCTGGGTACAAAGTTCCTTGTGCTAAAAATTCAACATTTCCAATCTTAGATGCTTCTTGTTCAAATATATCTATAAAGACGCTTCCTATTGTTTTTCTCTTTTTTTCTGGATCAGAAATGTTTGCTAATTTTTTTAGAAAAATTTCTGAAGCATCTACATGAACAAGTGGTATATTAAAGTACTTTTTAAACATACCCACAACCTGTTGAGATTCATTTTTACGCATCAAGCCATTGTCAATATAAATGCAGGTCAACTGTTCACCAATAATCTTATGTAATAAAACTGCCACGACTGAAGAATCAACACCACCTGAAAGGCCGCAAATTACTTGGCTACCCTTTACTTTTGTTTGAATTATATTTTTTTGATCCTCAAAGAAACTAGACATTGTCCAATCATACTTAACCGCACAAATATCCAAAAAATTTTTAATAATTATACTCCCATTTGGCGTATGATAAACCTCTGGATGAAATTGAAGTCCGTAATATTTTTTTTCTTCGCAAGATATTGCAGCACATGGCGCATTATCAGTTTTTGCTATGACTTTGAATCCCTTTGGCAGTTGATCGACGGAGTCTCCATGGCTCATCCAAACCTGATAATCTTTGTCTACTGACCAAACATTTTCGAAGAGGGGTGAATCGCTAACAATTGATAAATTTGAATTGCCATATTCCCTTTTGCCACTATTTATTACGGCTCCCCCTAATTGTGATACTATAGTTTGTTGTCCATAGCATATTCCAAGAATTGGAACATTTGAGTCAAATAGCCATTGAGGAGCTTGAGGGGAACCTGGCTTTATAACACTATGTGGGCCCCCAGAAAAAATAATACCACTTATTTCTGATGATTTCGTATCATTTGATATATTATTAAATGGGTGTATCTCAGAATAGACGCCACACTCTCTAACCCTTCTTGCGATAAGCTGGGTAAATTGGCTTCCAAAATCAATAATTAATATTTTTTCTTTATTATCATTCATATTATATCTTTCAATAGTATCATTCAAATCTCTGAAGAATTGCAATAAAAAAACCATCCGTATTGCTGGTCATTGGGGACAACAATAAAGTTTCCTGATTATTTACTTTTGCATTTGGAGGAATTCCATGATTTTCTTCACTCCAATTATCCTGATATGAAATTAACCTAAAGTTTGATATCTTTTGAAGAAAATTTTGTATTTGTAAATCATTTTCAGAATTAAAGACAGAGCATGTTACATAAATAAGGGTTCCTCCTATTTTTACATAATTCTTTGCAAGGCTTAATATATCCGACTGATCTTGGATATTGGAAAATAATTTTTCTTTGCTAAATTTCCATTTTAGATCTGGTTTTCTTCTCCAGGTTCCCGATCCAGAGCATGGTGCATCTACGAATACTATGTCAAATAATTGATTTGCAGTTAACTCAGATTGCAAATCCATTTTAATTTGGTAGTTTGTAACTCCCAATCTTTTCATCCGGTTTGGAACATTTTTAAGTCTTGTCTCATTTATATCATGCAGAAATATTTGACCTGAATTTTCCATAATTGAGCTTAGTATAGCTGACTTGCCTCCCTGCCCTGCACAAAAATCGAGAACTTGCATCCCAGGTCTAGCGCCCGATAAAATTGCGGAAATTTGAGATCCTTCATTTTGAACCTCGATATGCCCCTTGTTATACAGTAGGGTATTCTCAAAATTTGGGTATCTATAACGAATTCCTCGCGCCTTAAATCTAAGACAATAAGGTGAATAACTCGTTTTTGATGGGCTATACCTTTCTAATCCTTTTGCAACCTTATGAAGTTTAGTTTTATGGGTATTAATTCTGATATCAAGATCTGGCATGGATGATAGGGCAATCAGCTCGTTCCCAATATTCTTGCCAAAGGTCGCTTTGTATTCACCCTGCATCCATTCTTGGAAATTATACTTAATCCAATCTTCTTTAGATGACGATTTATCTTTTGTATCAAACAAACTCTTCTTTTCGGATCCGTTTAGTAATTTAGGTGAGTATTTTTTGTCATTAAATAAACCTGCTATAGTTTCATAATCATAGTTAAATTCATCAAACAGTGTTCCGATGACAAGCGATCGTGGGCCATCATCGTCCATAACGGAAGCAGAGGAGTTTTTGTTTCTCATAACGGCATTTATAATATTTATAATAATTGCTCTATCACTCGATCCGGCGAATCTATTGTTTCCTACCCATTCCTTCATGGCCACTGGAATAGGTTTATGACGAGATAAAATTTGTTCTAAAATCTCAATTGCAGATTGTATTTGTGATGAAAATTTCAACGCACTGACGGGTAATTTGGTGACTCACGTGTGATAACAACGTCATGAACATGACTTTCTTTTAGTCCGGCACTTGATATCTTTTGGAAAACGGCATTCTTTCTAAAATCCACAAGATTTTTTGAACCTGTATACCCCATGGACGCACGCAACCCTCCAGTCAATTGATGTATAACAGCTGATAATGGTCCTTTGTAAGGAACCTGCCCCTCGATACCTTCTGGAACTAATTTGTGGGAGTCATTAACCTCTTCTTGAAAGTACCTATCTGCAGACCCTCTGGCCATAGCGCCAATTGAGCCCATGCCTCTATAGTATTTATAACTTCTTCCTTGATAGAGAAAAATTTCACCTGGACTTTCATCTGTACCAGCAAACAAAGATCCAATCATTGCGCAATCTGCTCCACCAGCAAGGGCCTTTGCCAAGTCACCAGAATATTTGATTCCTCCATCTGCTATTAGAGGAATATTTATTTTATTCAAATATTCAGCTGTTTCTATTATAGCTGAAAATTGTGGGACGCCAATGCCTGCCACAATTCTTGTTGTGCATATTGAACCTGGGCCAATTCCTACTTTTACCGCATCAGCCCCTGCATCAACAAGCGCCATTGCGGCGTCTTTTGTTGCAATATTTCCAGCGATAACTTGTGTTTTATACCTCTTCTTAATTTCTTTGACCGCTTTTAAAACTCTTGATGAGTGGCCATGCGCTGTATCAACAACCACGACATCCACCCCAGACTCAATAAGCATTTCCGTTCTTTCCATCCCCTTTTTGCCAACTGTAGTAGCTGCCCCAACTCTTAAACGCCCCAATGTATCCTTTGTAGCATCTGGATATAATTTTGCTTTCTCAAGATCCTTAACCGTTATTAATCCTATGCATCTATATTGATCATCAACAACGACTAATTTTTCTATTCTATGCCTATGAAGAAGTAACTTAGCATCTTCCATAGAAACATCTTCTTTAACAGTGATAATATTTTCTTTTGTCATTAGCTCACTTACTGATATTTCGAAATCTGTTACAAATCTTACGTCTCTATTAGTAAGAATGCCTACTAATACATTGCCATTTTTAATTACAGGGATCCCTGAGATAGAGTTAGATTCCATTAAACTTATTGCATCTTTAAGCTTTGCATTTTGATTAATTGTTAGAGGATTCACAACCATTCCAGACTCAAATTTCTTAACTTGAGCAACTTGAGCAGCTTGTTCGATAGGCTCAAGATTTCTATGTATAACACCTAAACCCCCAACTTGAGCCATTGCTATAGCAAGCTTAGCTTCTGTTACCGTATCCATTGCACTTGATATAATTGGAATGCTGAGTGAGATAGATGAGGTAAGATTTGTGCTTATTGCAGTTTGGTGTGGAAGCACACTTGATGCGCTGGGTTTTATTAGAACATCATCAAAAGTTAGTGACTCTATAAACATATCAAATATAACGTAATCAAAAACTATATTTAGCACCCATTTGATATTATTAAAAGCTAAATTTTAATTGTTTCGTTATTTTTTATAATTTAGACCAATCACATATAGCTCCGTTGAGTCTGCTCTACTTGATTTTGGCTTTATATGCTTGACAATTTGAAAATTCTTTTTCATGCGATTTAAGATTTCTTTCTCAGTTCCACCGCGAAAAACCTTTCCTAAAAAAGTACCACCATTTTCTAGAATTTCCTCTGAAATATCAAGTGCGTGCTCCAAAAGTGAAACTATCCTTAAATGATCTGTATCTTTGTGCCCTGTGGTTGATGGCGCCATATCTGATAAAACAACATCGGCATTTTTTTTCTTCAAATTAGCCTTTATAGCATCAACTATATTCTCATTATAAATATCTAACTGAAGAGGAGTTACGCCAGCTAAAGAGTCGATTGGCAGTATATCTATCGCCAGAACTTGTCCGGAAGCATTGTCCCCATTAACCTTATCGGCGGCAATCTGACTCCAGCCACCTGGGGCAGCCCCAAGGTCAATAACGCATTGGCCTTTTTTGAAAATCTTATACTTTTCATTTATCTCAATTATTTTAAAAGCGGCCCTTGATCTATAGCCTAACCTATTTGCTTCTTGAACATAAGGATCGTTCAATTGACGCTCGAGCCAACGTGATGAGGACAGCTTCCTACCTTTAGCAGACTTTACCTTTACTTTTAAGCTAGCGTTCCTATTCATGGCAATATCTATTATGTTACTATTTAATTGGTGAACGTGAATTTATTTCTATTCCAAATCCGGATAGGCCAACAAAATGGCTTTGTGTTGATGATAGAAGTTCAATTGAAGAAATTCCTAGATCTCTCAGTATTTGAGCACCTAGACCGATATCTCTCCATTGTTCTCCCCTTAAATTCTCACTCCCTGACTTTTTATTCGAAGTTTCAACACCAATAGCTCCTTCCCGAAGGTATAAAATAATGCCTACGCCCTTTTCTCTAATCAAATTAAGTGAAGTCTGTATTGCATTATTTTCCATAAATACATCATTTATGATATTTTCTCGATGTATTCTTGTAGGAATATTCTCCCCTTTCGATATATCACCGCAAATTAGAGCTATATGCTCAACATCATCAAATATCGTATTGTAAGTGATTATTTGCTGGTCACCAAAAGAAAGGTTGATTTTCTTTTCATTCACCCTTTTTACAAGTTGTTCACGTTGCTCACGATACTCAATTATATCTGCCACTGAAATAATTTTTAAGCTATTTTGCAGTGCGAAATCAAAAACTTCTTGGCCTCTTTTAACTGAGCCGTCATCGTTCATTAGTTCTGCCAACAAACCTACAGGTGGCTTTCCCGCAAGTCTCGATAAATCTGATGCTGCTTCTGTATGCCCCGACCTCATTAACACACCTCCCTCTCTAGCGATTAATGGAAAAACATGCCCAGGCCTAACAAAATCTTCTGGTGCCGCTGTATCTAAAGCCATTGATTTTATTGTGGACGCTCTCTCTTTTGCTGATATACCGGTTGTGAGACCTTTCTTGTAATCGATAGATATTGTAAAAGCGGTTCCTAGTGGCGCATCATTATCGGAAACCATAGGGTCCAAATGAAGTTTCTTAGCTATCTCTTGTGTTACTGATACACATAAAATTCCACTTGAATGTCTTATGATAAAGCCAGTCTTTTCTGTCGTCACCATGGATGCTGCCATGATAAGATCGCCCTCATTTTCACGGTCATCATCATCCACTACAACAACCATTTCTCCATTAGCTATTGCGTCTATAGCATCTCTTATATTATCAAATTTCATTTTAATCCTAACTTCATCAAATTGAGTCTTTAAAAAGTTTTAGCAAAATCAATATAAGTTTTTCTTAATTTCATTGTTAAAGGTCCTGGCTCTCCATTGCCAATAATTTTATCATCAATCGATACAACTGGCATTACAAAAACTGAAGCACTAGTATAAAATGCTTCCGTTGCGTCATATGCCTCCTCTATTGTAAAAGCTCTCTCTTGAAATTTAAGCCCTTCCCTTTCTGTAAGTTTAATAATAGCTTTCCTTGTTGTTCCAGACAATATTGAATTAGTATTTTTTCGTGTAATAATATTCTTGTCCTTTATTATAAATGCATTACTCGCACCACCCTCTGTAATAAGCTCATCTTCATACATCCATACTTCCTGTGCATTATTTTCAAATGCTATCTGCTTTGCTAAAACTTGCGGCAGTAATGAGATTGATTTAATATCTCTTCTTTTCCATCTTAAATCTGGCTGGGTGATGACTTTTGCTTTCAGTTTATCTATATCCAAGTCTAAAAGCTGTTTTCTTTGTAAAAACATTACAATACTTGGCTTTTGATTTGATGGGAACTCAAATTCCCTTTCTTCGCCATCACCTCTAGTAATATGCATATAAATCGTGCCCTCATCAAAGCTATTCAGCTTTATAAGTTGATATTGAATATCAATCAATTGATCAACCGAATAAGGCATATGGAGATTAATTGACGTCATTGACCTTTTCCATCTTTCCATATGTGATTCGTTATCAATGATTTGGCCGTTTATTATGCCTGAAACTTCGTAGATTCCATCTGCGAATAATAGACCTCTGTCCTTAATTGATATTTTTGCATCAGCAATATCCACAAACTCACCATTTACAAAAGCAATATTTTCCATTTAAAAATTAATCCAAAATTGTTTTAAAAGTTTGATATAAATATCTACATCAATTTATAATATTATGCTATATAATACTTATTTCTTATAAGTTATAGATATCTATAGTAACGAGGTATTAATTTGACTCAAAATTATAAACTAAAAGTAAATGGCAATGAAGTGGAAGTTAATGCAGACCCAGACACCCCTTTACTATATATTCTTAGAAACAATCTAAGCCTAAAAGGTACAAAATTTGGTTGCGGTGATGGAATATGTGGTGCCTGCACAGTTATTCTTGATGGATTGCCTATATTTTCCTGCGATACACCTATTTGGTCAATTGGAAACAAAGATATTGAAACAATTGAAGGCTTATCTAAAAATGGCCCTCACCCCTTACAAAAAGCTTTAATAGAAGAACAGGCAGGTCAGTGCGGTTATTGTCTTAGTGGTATCACAATGAGAATTAAAGCAATTACAGATAAAAATGCAAATATAACCCTTGATGAAATAGCGGATGAACTAGATAGGAATTTATGTAGATGTGGTTCACAGGTAAGAATAATGAAAGCACTATCAAAATACCTTAAGGAGAAGAATTAATATGGTTATGTTCCCAAGCGCTTTTGATAGTGCGCCAAATGTAAGTAATTGGTTCTCCTTTGAAGATGTTGGTAAAATTCGTATGATATCTGGTAAGGTTGAAATTGGTCAGGGAATTAATGCAGCATTTATACAGATTGCAGCTGAAGAATTAGATGTAGACCCAAATAGAATTGAGATATTAGCTGGCGACACTAGAAGTGGACTTGATGGAGGAACCACGGCAGGTTCAAAATCTATGGAGACTGAAGGTATTGACTTAAGAAAAGCAGCTTCTGCGGCAAAAGTTTTATTGCTTGAAAAAGCGGCTGAATTACTTCAGTCTGATATTAAAGAATTAGATGTAGATGATGGAGAGATTTTCTTAAATAAAAACCCAACAAATCTAACCTATTGGTCTATTTCTAAAGAAATTAATTTTAAACAGAAGGTTGATAAATATACAAACCCCAAGCAACCGCACCAAAGAAAATTATCTGGCAAAATTATAAAGAGATTTGATCTTGAATCAAAGATACTTGGTGAGCATAAATTCATTCATGACCTTGAATTTGACGAAATGTTACATGCCAGAATATTAAGACCTCCATCCGTATCATCAAGGCTGATAAAGATTGATAATAAAAAAATTAAAAAAGTTAAAAATCTAAAACATTTGGTTGTTAATGGTTCATTTGTTGCCGTCGTTGCTGAAGAGGAAGTAGATGTTATAAATGTAGCCTCAAGAGTAAGTAAGCTTATTGAATGGAGTTCTACCAAAACAAAGATCAAAGACCCTTTGGAATTTATTAAAAATACTGATGCTAAAATTATTGAGAGTTTAAATCAAGGAAATGTAGATATTGCTGAAGGAGATGATTTTTCCGTTGAGGCGTCTAGAAATTTTTTATGTCATGCATCAATTGGAACTTGTTGCGCAATTGCCGAATGGTCTGGTGAAAAACTTAGTGTTTACACTCATAGTCAAGCAGTGTTCCCGATGAAAAGAACGCTGGCCTCAATATTTGAGAAAAACGAACAAGACATTGATATTATTCACTACCATGGATCTGGATGTTATGGTCATAATGGTGCAGATGATGTAGCTCTAGATGCGGCTTTGATAGCAAATGAATTGAGAGGTCGGCCTATAAGGGTTGTCTGGACAAGAGAGGATGAACTTTGCTGGTCTCCCCTAGCTCCAGCAATGATAACAACAATTAACGCTAAAGTGCAAGATAGTCAAATCAGTAGTTTTGATATCAATATAAAAAGTCCTCCACATGTGAAGAGGCCGGCAGGAAAGAATGCTGAGTATCTGTTAGCCGCTTCGCATATAAAAAAACCTTTTAATGCACCTGATCCAATAGATACACCCTTAGATAGCGGTGGTGCCGCAGATAGAAATTCAAAACCCCTTTATAATATTCCTAATATTAGGATTACAAAACAAATTATATATGACCTTCCCTGGAGAACGTCAGCAATGAGAGGGTTAGGTGCGTTTGTAAATGTATATGCTATCGAAACCTTAATGGATGATATAGCTATATCAAAAGACTTAGACCCGTTAGAATTTAGAATAATGCACACTGATGATAAAAGAATTATAGATACTATTACAAAAGTAGCCGAGTTATCGAATTGGGGGCAGAATAGACCTGGGTATCAAAAAGGTCTTGCTTTTTCAAGATATAAGAATTCAGGGGCATACTGTGCATTGGTTGCAGAAATAAAAATTGATGAACATATTGAGCTTGCAAACGCATGGGCAGTCGTTGATGCTGGCGAGGTTATTAGTTCTGATGGGATCAAGAATCAAATTGAAGGCGGTATTGTCCAAGCTTCTAGTTGTACGTTAATAGAAGAAGTAACTTTTGATGGTGAAATAATTACAGCTAAAGATTGGGAAACCTATCCAATATTGAAATTCAACCAGACTCCCAATATAAACATAGAAGTTATAGATCGCCCAGACATGCCCTTTTTAGGAGTTGGAGAGGCTGCTCATGGCCCTACAGCGGCAGCAATAAGCAATGCGTTTAATATTTCAACAGGTATCAGGTTAACTCAATTACCACTTACTAGAGAACGAATAATAGCCTCTATTTAGCTCCTACCCCCCTGCAACAAAACCGCCATCGACATAGAGAGTGTGACCAGTAATAAAATCTGATGCATTAGATGCTAAAAAAATCGCTCCCCCCAATAAATCTGATGGGTAAGCAAACCTTCCAAGCTTTATACGCGAAAGTATTCCTTGAGCTCTTTCTGGCATTGTTTCCCATGTTTTTTTTGTAAATTCAGTTACGGTTCCAGTTGGCGCTAAAGTATTTACCCTTATTCCATTCGGCGACCACTCTGTTGAAATGGCTCTTGTCATTTGCGCCACCCCGGCTTTTGCCATACAATATGGGACTTTCTTTGCATCCGTAGCTTCGCCCCATGTGGATCCCATATTGATTATTTTTCCATAACCCAAATCGAGCATAATCTTACCAATCTTCTGGCAACAAAAGAAAGTACCTTTCAAATGAGTTGAAGTTATCAAATCAAAATCATTTTCAGTTACATCACCAATTGATTTTGTAAAACCAAAACCAGCATTATTAACAAGAACAAGATCTCTTTTCTTTGAATCGAGAAGCTCTTTAGTAAAATTAGCTAATTTAGAAATCTCTTCAAGGTCTGTTATATCTGTAACCATATACTCACATTGGCCACCGTTTTTTATAATTTCTGCTTTGAGTTCTACTAATTTTGACTCCGTTCTTGCCGCTATCAAAATATCTGCGCCAAATTCAGAATATGCTTTAGCAATCTCTTTGCCAATTCCAGTGCTAGCGCCAGTAACAATGGCCAATTTATTGTCTAGCCTAAAATTTGGAAGTTTGCTGTCCTTATCCTCTGACATTTTTATCTTGTTCTCCCTGTTGTGGCATCATAAGGGTGGAGATCAATTACTAATCTTTCATCAAAAGGATAGGTAGTATAGATATCAACTCCATCTGATGTAACAATATGATCATTTTCTAGCCTAAAGCCACCAACACCAGGAATTCCAGCATATGGCTCGAGATTAAAAACCATACCTTCTTTTAATACCTGAGGTTGATCTTTAGACGCAGGAGAGAAGTATGGGGCCTCCCAAGGATTCACTCCAGCTCCATGACCTAAGCTATCTAACACATAAGGATCAGCTTGCGCAAACACGTCTGCATTTGTTGCGCCAGGCTTGACAGCCGCACCTGCATTGAACAAAGCGTCATAACAATTTTGATGGACCTTCTTCATTTCATCAGTTGGCTTAACATTGCCACAAATCCATGTTCTAGTTAGATCTCCATAATACCCATTAAAGCAAGCTCCAATATCGATTATGACCGGGTCACCATTTCTGATGATTCTATCAGATGTAAACCTTCTGTATGGTGCCGTATATGGACCAGAGGCAACGATATTAGAACATTGCGTCCACTCGGAGCCCATTGCAGTCATCGTTTCCCAAGCAACAGCTAATACCTCGCACTCCCGAACTCCAGGTTTAAGAAAATCAAGGGCATTATCAAGTGCAGCCTCAGTCATAGCATTTGCAATCTTCAAGCAGTGGATTTCATCTTGAGTTTTGATTTCTTTTGCTCGCATTAAGATACTCTGGTAGCCATCGATAAATTTTGAATTTGGAAAGGTTTCCTTAATCGCAGTTTCCATATTAATATCCCATATATCAATACCAATTGTTTTCCCCTTCAAAGAACCGATAAACCCCTCTACTTGATCAGCCCACCTCTTCATCCCCACTTTTTCCCTAAAGTTAGCTCTTGGCTGTATCTGCTGTTCATCAAGCCATGGCATTCTTTGGGTACAATGTTCATAATCCATTGTCCATAATATTGGATCATGCCCCTTTGCGAGAACAACAACAGCATTCCCCATTATAAATGCTGGCCCTAAATGATGCCTATATCCCATAAGATACCTTGCATCCTCAGTCCTAAAAACAAATAATACATCAGCTTCTGAATTATTAAGAGCACCCTTTGCTCTTTCTAATCTTTCTTTTAACATTCTTTGTGGATCAAACCTTGCTTCCCAATCAACAGGAATAATTCCAATATCTGACATGACTAAACTCTCCCTTTAATTAACTTTCTAGATAGTCTTTTAATAATAGTAAATACGGTATATTATGTAATATATATTAAATAGGAAAGTAAATAATTTTTTAATTTATGTAAAACTTAAAGGGGTAAAAATGGATAATGGTATATGGGCAACATGGTATAATTTAGATTCTAATAATAAAGAAGGCTATATTGCATGGCTTCACAAAAAATATTTACCTGAAATAATAAGTCACGATGGGATTGCATGGGCTGCACATTATAAAGTTGATGAAGATGATTATAAAGAAAGAAGAGATAAGCTTCCCCATACAAAAGATGCTATTCCACAAGGCACGCAATATATATGCCTTATTGCAGCAACATCACCGCATATTTACTACAGGAAAAACTCACCTCTTTTTACTGAAAATCAAAGTGATGAAACAAGAAAAATGCTTTCTGAAAGAAAAGAAGCAAGGATGGCAATATTAATTGAGGAAGAGAGGGTGACTGGTCCTGATTATAATCTAGTTGCACCCGGCGGGGTACCTGCAAAAGCAATCCAAATGGGAAGCTATAATATGACTAGTGTTGATAATGAAATAGAAATAGGTAAATGGTATGCTCAAATAAGACTTCCATTTGTTTCAGAAGTAAAAGGAGCAATAAGAGCTAGAAAAATGGTTGCAACTGTTGGATGGGCTAAACATTCCGTACTATACGAATTCACTTCCCATGAAGATAGACGCAATAATATTGTTAGAGAATTTGACCCATTTAGCAAAAAAACTATTGGAGAAACTATCCATGCCCCTGGCTCTCCAAGTATAGGGCACAGAATATGGCCCACAGTTGAGTAAATCAGTTATATTTAGGAGGTTAACATGATATATAATATAAGAACATATAATTGCATTCCCCGAATGTTAAATAAATATATCAAAATTTTTGAGGATTATGCAATGCCGGTTAATAATAAACATGGATTTAAATTGGTAGGATATTTCATAAGTGACATTGGTCCACAAAATCAAATTGTACATATTTGGGAATATAACGATATAAGTCAATTCAATGAGATGAAAAAGAAAAGAGCTGCTGATCCTGCATGGGCTGATTTTAGAGAAAGAACAGCTGGTATGATAGCGGATCAAGAAGACAAGATAATGACCGGCACGTCCTTTTCTCCGCTAAAGTAGTATGAAAATAAGCAACTAATGGATTAAAGTTCATTAAGTATAAGATCAGATGCTTTTTCAGCAATCATAATAACTGGGGCATTTGTGTTGCCAGATATTATACTAGGCATAATGGAAGCGTCTACTACTCTTAGATTCTTTATCCCATGCACCTTTAATTTGAAATCAACAACTGAGTCTTTGGTATCGCCCATTCTGCAAGTACCGACCGGATGATAACTAATTCCACCCCTGGCAGACAAGAAAGACATTAGATCTTTATCCGTTTTAACTTTT
>CEUZ01156190.1_pt1 | contig 26638 bp, 34 predicted proteins | sample 361511 | NCBI WGS metagenome assembly CEUZ01 (sample SAMEA2622822, study PRJEB7988) | marine metagenome | biome: marine biome (ENVO:00000447); feature: surface water layer (ENVO:00002042); material: "saline water (ENVO:00002010), including plankton (ENVO:xxxxxxxx)" | depth 5 m | reverse complement strand
CTACAACAGGTTCGCAACCTGCATATCCACTGAGTCGCAACTAAGCGACTCTTAAAAAAAGGAGTATTGTATGAAAGATACAATAGATTGGGAATCTGAAGCGAAGAAATATAAATCGCTTTATGATAAAAACCTAACTCCTGATGATGATAAACTACTTAATATGCTTTCTACTAATGGGAAAAGCGAGGTTTTAGATGAAACGCTAAAAACTCATATGTCTTTTGGTACTAAGCAATATGCTAAGTTTAGTCTAATATCAGGAAATCGCGATATAAGCGATAGTCATGTCAATGCGCTTGTTGATAAAATCAAAAAAGGAGAAAACTTTTTAAAGTATTGTCCTATTATGGTTGATGAGCAAATGCGTATATTAGATGGACAACATCGTTTTTTCGCCGCTAAAAGAGCAGGTGTGCATATATGGTACAATATTGTTGTAGGTAAAGTCAATCTTGACACTGTTGCGAGAATCAACGAAAGTCAAAAGAAATGGCAACCTAGCAATTTTATCCATATGTACGCTGACATGGGTTATGTCGAATATCGAACATTTGAAGAGTTTATTAGTGAGGACAGAGGTTATAATCTGTCGCCTTCTACTGGACTCTTATTGTTTGGTAATCAATCAATGAAAACTCTGCGTACAGGAGATTTGCAAATTGTAGACCTTCTTTACTCAGAGAAAATAGCAGATGCGCTGCTAGATGTACAAAAATACGTAAAGTTTGCAACATACAATCGTTTTGCAAATGCCTTTAAGCGTGTTTTTGAACATGACGAATACGACCATAAGCGTATGTTGTCAAAGTTAGAACAGAGGAGGCACACTATCAAAAAGCTTACAACTGTTACTGACTATATTCGTTTACTAGAAGGAATCTACAACTATAAGTTGTCAGATGCAAATAAAGTTCGCTTCTTTTAAACACAAGCGCCTTTACTATTATATATATATTATATAGTAGTAAAGTAATGTATAGTAATATGCGTAGTATATATATTATTTATATACTACGCTTTACTATATTATATATATAATACTATAAATACTTATATTAAAGAAAAAGAAAAGTAATAAAAGAAAAAGAAAGGAGAAAGCGAATGGGTTTTGATATATATGGTTTAAATCCGCATAATCCAAACAATGCAGTTAAACCAACTATTGACCCGGATGATAATCCCACAGAAACAGAATGGAAAGAATATTTCAAAGCTATTGATGATTATGAAACGGAAGTTGTTGGTCATTACTTTCGCAACAATGTATGGTTCTGGCGACCTTTATGGGATTTTGTTTGTAAAAACTGTTCAGACATACTAAGCGAAAAGAATATGATGGGCGGTTCTTGGAACGATGGTCATAAAATATCCAAAACAAAAGCAACTCGCATAGGTAAAAGACTTAAAAAGCTTTTGCGTGATGGAACTGTTAAGGATTTTGAAAGACTTACCAATTCAGAATTTGATAGCGATGGAAACAAACAAGAAGTTAGTTATCCATTTTACGCTGATAATGTTGAAGAGTTTGCAGAGTTCTGTATTAATAGTGGCGGATTTGTAATATATTAACACAAAATAAGGAAAAGCGAATATGATAACAATAGCTAATCTCGTAGCGAACTTTTTCATATTTTCATTAGCGCTTTTAATGTTTACTATTTCATCATTTCTAATTTATGTAGTAATTAGTGAATGGTTAGGTAACAGTAAATGGAAAAAGCGATGGTAGTTAGCTAGTGATGTTTTTTTGTTTTTTAAAAAACATTTGGAAGCTAATATCATGGTTTATAACTTCGTAACTCACAAAGGATAAATCAATTATGAAAAGGAAAAGTTCAAGAGATATACCGCGTAGCCGTTCTTTTAGATGTACTGACAAAGTATGGGCGCATTTTAAGCTGATATGTTTTTTGAACGAAGTGCATATTCAAGACCAATTAGAGGAATTGATATGCGACTATGTTGATACAAATAAAAACAATTCAGTGTATGTGAACGACAAAAAAAATGTCAGACGTAAAAGAGATATATCAACAGTATCTTCGTAACCTACGCGACAAGAAGAATTCATCTCGATACAAAGGGATGGAATCTTTCTTTCACTCCTCGCGGGCAGGGCTGTGTATGCGCAAGCATTACTACGGCTCTGTCCTAAAGGCAGAGGGAAAAGAAGTAGAAGACAAAACACTTCGAATATTTAGAATAGGCGATTTAATACATACAGACATACAAGATGCTATGCGTTGGTATGCTGATAAAAACGCATTGCCTATATTCATAGAAAAAGAATTATTTATAGAAGAATACAACGTCAGAGGTTTTATAGACTTAGCGTTAGTAGCAGACGATATATTAATAGATATTAAAACTTGCAACTCTTGGAAGTGGCGTAGTTTATTTGGAAGGAAATTTCAACCAGATGTACCAGAAAACTATTCTTTGCAACTTGCGACATATGGAATATGGTATGAACAAGAATATGACAAATTAAATGGTATGAAACTTTTATATTACAACAAAGACAATTCAGATATGCGTGAAGTAGACGTACCTATGTCTATGATGCAAAGAGCGCATGACTATTGGACAGCGACAGTAGAAGTTACTCAGGAACAGCCTGAACCCCCAGCCCTTGAGCTGGGAACAAGCCCTGTGTATGAATGGGAGTGCAACGCTAAATACTGTGATTACTTTGATATATGTGGCGGTATAAAGAAAAAATGATTATGGTAGATATAGGTTGGGTAATGATTGTATTAGCGTCTGTTTTATGGTTAGTTGGATTGGTGAAAGCACTATCACCTAAGAATTATGAAAAAAATTAATACAGATAAAATAGTTAGTTCGTATAGATGGACTAACAGAATGTTTGGTACTGATAGAGGTATTGACAAAAAGAGATTTTATAAAATTAAAAACGAAGCCCGGATATTAGACTTGTTACATTATTTTGGTAAGGACTGGAAAAACTGGTTTGATACTAAAATGTATACTGGCGTAAATAACCGAGGTATAATTACTAGAACAGTGAAAGGAGTTAAGTATGGGAAGAGCAATAGAAGTAGACAAGCGCCTGATGAAACTCGAACTTGAAATTAGAGATTTAAAAAATGTTGTTAAATCTTTGATTGGAAAAAGCGAGCGTAGTAAAGAATCTGAAAAAAGAATAAAGGATAAGGTAGAAGAAGATTTTCGCGAACCACCTGCTTCAAGTGCAGCCCTTTTTCCTTATAAAGAACGTCAAAAGGAAAAAAGCGCAAAAAAAAGTAAAAAGGAGAAGAAATGAGTAATTGCTACGATATTAATATAAAACTGAATTACTTTATGAGCGGAGATGATTATGAAATGATGTTGGAAAATAAAAAAAGATGGGAAAAAGAGGTAGATTTTCATAATAAATATTTTGAAAAAATATCTACTGAAGAAAAATATCAAGAAGCATGGGAAGAAATTTATGGTGGTATATAAACAATAGAAAAGGAGATAAAATGAGTAATACTAAACTATGGGATAGCGTAGAAAAGACAGACCCAAAGTTTACTAAAAAGGTTAATCAACGTGGCGGTTTCACTGCTATTGGCGCTCAATATCAAGTGCATAAAGCCACAGAAGCGTTCGGCCCTTTTGGTATTGGTTGGGGCGTTAAAGAAGAATCTTTTCAGCGCTATGAAGATACAGGTCTTGTTCTGTATCAAGGAACGCTATGGTATAAATATGGTAAGGATGTTGGAGAAGTTCCAATTCATTCTTCTATTAAATACCACGCAAACAGTAGAGTTGATGATGACTTTGCAAAAAAGGTAGCGACAGACGCTATGACTAAAGGATTATCTAAACTTGGTTTTAATGCTGATGTATTTATGGGTTTATTTGATGATAATAAATATGTTAGTACGCTTAAAAAAGAGTTTAGCCGTAGTACTGTTGACCCGAAATGGCGTGATAAAGTAGTTACGGAAGCTAATACTTTATCTGATGAACAAAAAGCTACTGTTCTTGATGCTTTATCAACAAATAAAATCAACAGTAATAATTGGGAAGCATCAATTAAAAGAATGCAAGAGCTAAAAACAGCTGCAAGTGAGTAGCGTAAACGATATCCTCGGTAATGCTACGCCAAAAAAGGCGTACTATGAAGAAGAACTTGTAGAAGAAATACAACCCGGCACATATAAGTCTACTATTGTTGGTTTACGCAGTAAGCTTTCAACAAAAGTAAAAAGTGGTGCTGAGTGCGATATATACTGGCCTCGCTATCAAATAGACAAAGACCATCCTCAGTTTGGCGGTATGTTTGTACGCGACAACGGTTTATTTCGTTACAAAGAATGCGAACCTCATCGCAACGTATATTACAAGAAGTTCCTCGATAAACTTGGGATTGAATTAAAGAAGGTCAAAGAGCAGGATAAGGTTGTTTATGAACTACCGCCGCTACTTGATGAAATGATAGTTAATAAAGAAGTAATGATAACAGTACACGAGGAAACATGGATGTCAAAAACAGGAAGAAAAAAGGCTATTGTGGCGACCCTTACAAGAACCCTGAACTAGCTAACTACCCTTCCACATACAGAATAGCAAGTCATTTTGAGAAATACGACACTATCAGCGAAGCGTCTGCTTTAATCCAATATGGAGAAATAGCGGTCGCTTCAAAGATAGATATGCTTAAAAGCGTAGGATATAAATTTAAATACGAAAGAATAAAATTAGGTTTTATGAAATATTCGCATGAATGGACAATTATAAGGGATTAATATGCAATTAGCAATACACTCGCCTGAAACTGAAAAAGCATTATTAGGGCAAATACTAATTAATAATGATGTAATAGATAAAGTTGGTGGACTTATACCTGACCCGGAAGTATTTTATACTGATACAAATCGTTTAGTATGGGAAGCTATGAGTTCTATGCGTAGAAACGGAGAAGGTGTAATTGATACAGTTACACTACTATCAAAATTTAAACCAAATGATGATAAAGTTACTGCTTATTATTTAACAGGTTTAATGGAAGATGTACCTACGACTGCAAATGCAGAGAATTACGCAAAGATATTGTATGAAAAATGGTTAATACGCAAAGTTGTTAGAAAATCTCAAGAGATTAAAAGTCTCATGGGTATTGGCGGAGAAAAAGCGTATGAAGTATTACAGAAATTAAACAATGAAATAGAAGATATATTAAACTTAAAGACTAGAGAGAAATTTGACTTAAGCACTCTAGTTGATAATACTATTGAAAGCATTAAAGCGCACAATACATTGATACCATATAACTATGGTAATCTTGACAAACTGACAGGTGGAATGACGCGTGGTGAGATTACAGTGATAGCGGGCAGACCCGGGCACTTTAAATCTACAATGATGTTAAACATAGTCAGAAATTTAGTCTACACAGGACAAAAAGTTATAGTGTTTAATAGAGAAATGTCTAATGTAGAGATGATGAAGAAACTTATTGTTATGGAATCAGACTTTATTAGTTATGGAACACTACGCTCAGAATCTATGAGCAGTGCAGAAGAAAAAGATTTAGAAGTATCCAAAGACAGAATTAAAGATAATTTTCAAAACCTAATGATGTTTGATAATATATTTGATATAGACCAAGCAATGCGTGAAATTAGAAAACACAAACCCGATGTAGTTGTTGATGACTATATTGGTTTAATAGATGTATTTGGTGTTGATGATAATAGACTTCGTGTTGATGCAATTATGAAACAGTACAAGAGAGCCGCTAAAACACATAATATGTGTGCATTATTAGTCTCTCAGTTGAACAGAGAATGCGAGTCAAGAGCCAATAAACGCCCTATATTACGAGACTTACGGGATTCTGGCTCTATTGAACAAGATGCTGAAAGCGTATTGTTTATGTATTATGATTACAGATATAATTTTCATGAAAGTGATGGCGGAGAAAATGAACTTGAAGTTATACTAGGTAAAAATCGTTATGGTAGGACAGGTTCAGTTAGGCTTGGTGTTCAAGGCGATAGATGTAGTATATTTAACGATACAGATACTGCGTTAAAGGATATGTATCAGATTTTAAAGAGGAGAAAAGAAAATGGTAGTAAGGTATAACAAGAAAGAAGCTGAATTTATACTTGAGTGTTTAAAAGATTATAAGCGTTTAGTTAAAAAGTATTATGGTAATTCTAGCTTAATACTTTCAAAGCTAAGGATTTCTATAAAAAAAGCTGAGCGCGGTAAAGCCGAAACTATAAAAGAAGAAAAACTTATATCAGAAAAAGAAGCAAGAGGAGCATATTGTGAAAAATGCGAATAGAAAACCTACGATAAAAGAACTTGAAAAGCGAATAGGTATGATAGAGATTTATCTACAAAAAGTGATAAATCCAAACTTAAACGCTACAATGAATATGTTTGAGCAATATCTTGAATATAAAAATGACTTAGAACCCTTTACAGAAAGGATAAGTGAAAAAGTAGATGAGCAAATCAAAAGAGCATCAGAAGAGGGGCAGACGCAACCGACAGAGGGGAGCGGAACTGCAAAGACAAGCAGTAAAGATGGCAAAGAGCTTCAACCTAGAAGCACACAACAGAGACAGAGGGGGAGCGCAACACGAAAAAGGGGACGTAGAAATAAACGGTAAATACTATGGTTGTAAGCGTAGAAAAGTTGTACCTAGATGGGTTTTACCGGAAAAGAAAGAAATTGGCGTAGTGTTTAGAGCTGATAGAATGAGTCCATATATTTCTGTCCCGCTAGAACACTATTTACTGCTAATATCATTATTAGATAAACAATTTGAACAGTGATAAAGGTATGTGGCACTGTTTAAAAGGGAGCACGGACAGCAAAAAAGGCTGTTTGTTTGGTTGGCAATGTATGGGGTCGCTGCGGAGTTTAAATCCTTTTCTCCGCTCCCGGGAAATAGCGGCCTCATATAATAAGGAAAGGTAATATGAGAATACACGACATACATAGAACAATAGACAAAATATCAATTATTGAAACAATAGTATTGTATGAGCGACTGTTAAAGAAAGGTAAGATACAGAAAGATGGAGCTGCTGCTAGAAGACTTGCAAAACTTCGCTTATATGTAACAAAAGGGTATTATCGATTTGAGAAAATACCAGAAAGTGAGAAATAAAATGATTGAATACACAAAAGGAAAAAAAGCAGAAGGCGATTTAATCGTAAGAGTGAATGGTCATCAGCTTACTTTTAAAGAATTGGCTGAAATATGCGTACAACTCTGTAAGAATGAGGACAAAATATATCCTTTTCCTTATAAAGGTGGCGCATACTTAACAAACTTTTTAGTAGACTGTATGGATGCTAGAGAAGTTTCAGATGCTATATTAAATAAATATCATCTTAACGAAACGCCAAAAAGTGACTCTAATAAAAATTTGCAATTAAAAAAATCGAATTTTGATAGCGATAATAAAGAACAACAAGATTCCGTTGAGAAAAAAAGTTAAAGAAATAACCAATAAAGTTTTTCTTGGCGACTCTAGGGAAGTTTTAAAAGAATTTCCTGACAAATGTGTTGACACTTGTATAACTTCGCCTCCTTATTGGGGTTTGCGAGACTATGGTACATCTACTTGGGTAGATGGCGATAAAAACTGTACTCATCGCAGAGATACAAAGAAATCTGACAAATGTATAACAGGACATAAGAATTTTGATGAAATGCTAGGCGTTGGTGATGCTATATATAAATCAGAATGTAAACGATGCGGTGCAAAGAGAGTTGATAATCAGATAGGACTTGAAGATGAAGTTAGTGATTATATAGAACAAATAGTTGATGTATTTAGTGAAGTACATCGCATACTTAAAGATGATGGTACTCTATGGCTTAATCTAGGTGATTCATATGCAGGTTCTACAGGTAAGTCTGGAGGCGTAAGCGAAATACAAAGCGTAAAGAGACAATTAGACACAGGCTCTATTGGTTCTCTTAGACCAGCAAAGGTGGCTGGATTAAAAAGAAAAGATTTAATTGGTGTTCCTTGGCGAGCAGCGTTTGCCTTGCAGAAATATGGTTGGTATTTAAGACAGGATATTATTTGGCATAAGCCTAATCCTATGCCTGAGCCCGCTAACGATAGATGTGTTAAATCACATGAATATATGTTTCTCTTGTCTAAAAACCCGCAATACTACTTTGACGCTGATTCTATTAAAGAACCTAGTATAACCCCTAACACAGGTACTTCATGGAAACAGCGCAAGTTAGACGGAGAACCCATGCGACATGGGCTGCAAGGTGCTGCCGCTGTAGGAGCAGGAAATTTCAAAACGTATGAGAAACGTAATAAGCGTTCCGTATGGACAGTACCAACTAAGCCATATGCTGGAGCGCATTTTGCTACGTTTCCGCCAGAACTTATAACAGATTGTATAATAGCAGGGTCTAGAGAAGGCGGTATAGTATTAGACCCATTCATGGGTTCAGGTACTATCGCTGAATATTCTAAAAGATTAGGAAGACTTTACACAGGCGTTGAACTCAATGAAGAGTATCACGCTTTAATTAAACAAAGAACCTCACAAATGGAGATGTTCATATGAGCGATTACGAAAACGACATGCGCGGTGTCTTATTTCCAAACAAATACAAAGAGGAAGGGGATAAGCGTCCTGACTTTACTGGTACTGTTACAGTAGAAGGTAAAGAATGGGCCTTAGCCGCTTGGAGTAATACCTCCAAGAATGGTAACGATTACCTATCGGTATCTGTATCCGAACCTCGCGAAAAAGATGGAAGTAAAGAAGAAGACAGTAGCGAAGTACCCTTCTAAGCGAAGGGAATTAATAGGTAAGTATGCAACGGCACAGTCATACTTAGGTGTTGATATTACGTTAAAAGCCAAAGCTATAATAATTGGCGATGAAAGTTTAGATGATTGCAGTATTCATAAACTTAATAAATTATTAATAGAGTTGAGAAGACTGTATAAAAAGCGTGATATTGATAGTTAGGTATGATGTGTCGTTAGTGTACTTAAAAGTGGCGTGTAGACCCCTTTAAACGCCTTATTTGTATATATTATAAGCGTGTAGAACGCCAGAAGTCTGCCTTCTTTTGTTTAAATAAAGTTTCAAGTTCTTTTTCTTCTCTAATCTGTTCAGGTGTTAGCTTAGACATATATAAATTATATTTTGTAAACCTATCGCCTTTTTTTCTATCTCTCCAAGAAGAAGGTATTGGTTGCATCCTTGATATTATATTTTTAATACGCGCTTTGGCTTGTTTTCTAGCTTGCATAGGATTCCTAGCTAGAGCTGCATTATCTCTTATAATTACATCTGTAAGATAATTTAGAGCTACTTCATATGTATCCGCTTTTAATTTAGGGTCATCAGTCCAAAAAGCGTCTCTTATAGATTGATAGTAAGGGCTATTTTTCGTTAAGTAATCTCCTTCATCCATAGAAGCGTTATAATCAGGAAAATAAACATCTAAAAACTGAGATTGTCTGCGCTTAGAGTCTGTAACTCTTTTTTCTGTATCTTTTATCATATTATTTACAACTCTGCGGCTACCATTGTATAAAGCTACAACTCTTTTTAATCCTGAATTAACACCTTCTTTTACTGTTTTCTCACCTCTCATAATGTGTAAAGCTTCGTTTGTCAGCGTAGTCATATTTCTAAAGACAACAGGAGTGTAAGCATCCGAAACAGAATTTCCATATTCATCAAAAGCGTTGCTCATAATACCAAGTCCTTCAGCTCTTATGAAATTAGACCAAAACTGAGCAGGCGCATCCTTCAACTTATTTTTTCTCTCTTCTCCAAAAGCGTACCAATATAATGCGTACAAAGATTCTCCAGCAGCTACAGACATGCCTATATATTTCATAGCAGGCCATATATTTCCATATTCATACGCAGGTTTTATAACATTATTAGCTATATTATCTGTCATTCTATATGCTATGCGGTAAAACAAAGTTAAAGGTTTCCATCCTTTATTACCCATCCAATACGGTATATATGGTAAATCGCCTATTCCTTGAGTTACAGTATGAGCTCTATCAGCGGCCCATAATTTTTGTTTTTCAGTTGGAGAGCCTCCTGCTTTTTTCATTTTTAACATACTATCTATTTCTTTAGGAGAAAATCGAAGTACATTTTCAAGTATTGACCTTGAATAAGAAAAAGGAACTCCTTTCGTAGAAAAATTCTTAACACCATTCATATTGTCTAAATGTATGTCGAGCATTCTAGTTCCCATAACAGACGCTATTGTTCTATTAAACATTTCAGTTGGTCGCATACCACCAGTTGTAATTAATAACTCTTTACCAAGAGTAAAGCCTGTTCCAACAGCTTCTTTAGCGCTTTTACTATGTAAAATATTTAATGGCGTAGTAGGTTTAATAAATAAATCATAGTTTCCTGAGTAATTTGCTCCAACTTGAACTGCATAATCCCTAGCTTCTTTTCTAAAACTTTTATCAGTCGCATATTTGTACCATGTTTTCATTAACTCTCTGCTGGAAAGAACAGCTAACTGACCTTGTCCTAAGATTAAATTTTTATATGCACTTATAGGAAAAGAAAGACCAACAGCGGAACTTCCTCTTGTTATTTTACCTATAAGATAATCAAACTTAGGTCCTAAGGTTTCTCCTAAATAAGGATGATTATAATCTCTACCTCTTATATGGTCATTAAGCATACGATGTACTAAATTTTCATAAAACTCAGCGTTTTTCTTTCCTTCAACTTCATTCTTACTAGCTTTTATTACATCCATTTTCATACGTTCTATTTCATATAGAACTCTTGAGCCAGTTTTTACAGCTTCTCCAGTAGGAGTTTTAACTATAACATCTGGTTTTTCATATGCTCCATAAGTAGCTGCTGACTTTGATGCTTTAGATGTATATTTATTAATAATATCTGCAGCATTTGTACTATATGTTTGTATGGCTTTAGTTACAACATCTTTTTCACCATTTATTTTTTCTATTTTATCGCCAACTTTAAAAGGTTTTCCTTCTTTATTAAAATATTTTGCAGGCTCTATAAGTATACCATCTTTACCATAATATATATATGGCGATATGTTAGCAACGCGGCTAAATATTTGACCATCAACTATTTTATTAGTATTGTGAGCGTAGTCTGTAATAGTGTCTAAATATTTTGAAGCTTCTTCTAAGACCTCAGTTCTTGTAGCTTTTCTTGGATTACCATCTTTATCAAGTATATAGTTATTTCTTAGTATAGGGTCATTAGCTATAATTCTATTTAATAAAAAACCATCAGCTTTTTTAGATGTAACTAAATCCCAGAACTCTGGAGTTAAAACTCTATGAAAGAAATCAGGTTTATAAGCATTATGACTAACTTCAGCTATTTCAAATTTTTTAAACCCTTCTTTCTTTGTTGCTATTTCAATCTTTTTACCTTTACCTTTTTCTTTCTTTAAGATTAATAATACATCAGTTGGAGATATTGTATCAATTTTTGCTTTGCCAACTATATCTTCCTTTTTACCTGTCTGTTTATTTATCCTTTTAGTTTTTATAAGCACTTCTAAATAAGGAGTTTTTTTATTAGTTTTTGCATTAAAAACTTCTACGCCATAATTAGCTTGAGATATTGCAAATAAATCATAAAAATCTCTTATCAATCTAGTTCCATAGTCGTATAAAGATATTCTTTCCGGTACCATAGTTGTTTTACCATCTTTACCTAACAAAGGTAATTTTACATCAATCATTGTAGTCTGCAAGCGCTCTACTTCTTTTATATGTTCTGACCCTAAGCGCATTTCTTTAAATTTTGAATCAATCTCAATTAAAAAAGTATCCATATCTTTTTCTTTTAAACGAGTTTTTCTTTTAAAAAAATTTTCACTAAATTCTTGAGAAAGACCTTTTAATTTTCTTTCTATAGAAGACCTTAACATTCCTCTTGTTGCTAAAGTCCTACCAAAAGAGCCAGCTGTATCTAAAACAGGCGCTATAGGTAATGCAGGGTTAAAACTTTGTACAAGTTTCATCATAGGTCTACTAATCTCACCGCTAAAAGATAGATTGTCAGGACTCAACACATCAACTTGTTCAGGTAGGAAATCAACATCTTTAGTTCTTCTAAATAATCCTGATAAGCGATTAAGCTCACTTGTATTTAAATTGTTAAAGTCGCGATTAGCTTGAGGAAAAAATGTGTCAAGTACTTCAGCTAAATATCTACCACCTTGATAACCTTTCGGATTAATAGGTATACCAGCTTTATTTAAAACATTAGATGCTTTTCTTTTCGCTTGTGAATATTCTATAAATTCAGGGCTTTTACCAAAAGTTTCTAGCATAATATCTCTATCTCTTGCTAGCTCTGATAATTTTATTCCTGCTTTTTCACCCAACCAATACTTATCAGCAAAATCTTTAGCCTGTCTACGAGTATCGAAACCTAAAGCAAAATCTGTTTCTCTGCTTAATATATTTCCATATTTAAAATCTCTATTTTCACCCTGTTTATTTCCTCTTCTATCTAATTTAGTTAAACGTAATTTTACTGGTTTACCAAAATTTATATTTAAAATATCAGACAATCTGTTTACAACGCTAGGGTTATATGGAGTAGCATTTGAAAGATTTTGAGCGCTAGCTAGTTCTCTTTCAGGAGAAATTCCTTTATTGTAACTTTCTTCAGCTATTCTAGCTTCGTATATTTCTCCGCCTTTTTCTCTTGCTTCTTTATAATCTTCTTGCAGTCTTCTATAATCTTTTACTCTTTCTTCTACCAATCTGTATTTCGTACCTTTTGTTATTTCTTTTGGTTCTATATAAAATTCTTCATAAACAGGATGTTTTGATTTTAAATATTTTTCTAATGCTTTTTCAGCTTCAGCTTTAGTTTTAAATCTCTTACCAATTTCTTTCATTTTATAACCATCTTTTGGTAGAGTAGCATTAAGAAGTACAGCTTCAGAAACTTGAGACGCAGAGAGTTGAACAGGTTTATTCTGACCAAAACGCTCTCTCGGTATAATTAGCGAACTTCCACCAAGACCGCCTTCAAGAGCCCAGTCTATAGAAGAAACAACATTTCCAATTTTATCAACACTAATAATATTACCTTGTAATACTTGTTTTATATCAGAACGAGCCGCTTCTGCATACTTTTGTTCTTTTAAAAGTTCAGTCCGTATTGGAGTACGCTCAACAACTATTTCAAATAAACCAGCGCTTGGCCCTTCTTTTACTTGCTGTATACTAATATTATTTCTTGGTATTTGAAGGCTTTTTTCTCCTCCATAGCGGTATGTATAACTTGTTCCCTTACCTTCTTTAGTTGTAATAGTTATAATTCCATCTTTTTTAAGAGTATTTAAAAATTGCTTTGGTGTTAGACCAGCGCTTTCTATTCTTTTAATCATAGTTTTTTGAGAAGCAGAAGCATTTTCAGGCAAACCTTTTGTTAAATTTTTTGGAAGTGAAAATCTTTTATAGTCTTTAGAAAGAGCATCTAAAACTGATATTTCATTAATATTTTTTGGTATAGATGAGTCTGCTGGCGTAGCGTCAAGTTTTTTTATATTTGTTTCACGAAGATATCTTAATTTTATATTCTCAGCTTTAAACTCAGGAGCCATTTCAGCTTTTGCGTTCATTGGCCTGACAGCTATTTTTTCAAGGCGCTCTATACCTTGAGGCGTAATAGTAGAAAATACATCAGCATTATTTAACTCAGCTCTTGGGTCTAAACCTCTAGTATTTATCTCTTCTTTTGGAAATGTCGGATATTTACCTTCAGTAAGTTCTCCATACTTACCTTCATATCTACCAAGGCTTGCTTCTGTTAAACTGTATTTGCCATCACCTAAATAAAGAGGAATTCTTACCCAGTCACCCAATTCATAGTTTTCAGCTATTGGAAATGTTTTATTTTTACCATCAGCTGTTTTTAGTTTTTGCCTAAGACCTTTAAGCTTATTCATATCCCCTATAATTCTGTCTTGCCATTTAGGCTGTTCAAACACTGTTTCAGGAAGAACAGGCTTTCTTCCTTTAGCATGATGTAAAGAAAGAGCCATTATATCTTTTTTATCCATTAAATGCCAAGGTACATCTTTATTAAATAATAATTCTCCTGACAAATAAGCTTTATCAGGATTTTTTTCTACCCATTTTAAGTTTTCAATCCTTTTATTTATTTGGTCAATTTGCATTTGTATAGATTCTTTTTGAGTTATCATAGTACCTGTTTTAGGTATTATATCTCCCTTTGTTTTTACTATAGGAGTTTCAACAATTTCAATGGCTCTTTCAACAGTCCTACCCGGCTTTGGTATAAATCTTTCTATATCCTTTTTTTCCGCTTTTACTTGTTCCAATTCAACCTTAGCTTGTTCAGTCACACCTTCAGGTACGGCTTTTCTAACGGTTGCTTCAGGCACTACTTCAGGATAAGCATCGCGAAATCTTACAAAGCGTTCATTAAATTTATCTAAAGCATTTTCAGCTGGAGTTTTAACAACATTTCCTAAAGAATCTTTTACCTCTTCTCCTCTTATTTTTTCTAATTTAGGCTCTCCTAGTACTTCTAATTGGTCTTTCCCTTTAAAATTTTTAGGTTTAAAATGCTCTATTAATACATATGGAGCGCTTCCATCTCTAGGATTATTAACTATTTCTACAAAATTAGTTAGATGTTCACCTAATTCAGGATACTCAGAAGCTTTGCCTAAGTGAGATTTTTTTCTTCTTGCAATATATTCATTATCTACAAAAAGACTTTCACTATCTTTCATAAATTTAATAACTACATTATCAAGGTCATCAACTACTCCAGATTTATAAACCAATCTTTTAGCCTGTTCTAGCGACATACCCTTTTGCATTAAAACATTTACTTGTTGTTTTTTTCTTGATTTCTTATCAAGCCCTATGCCAGCTAAATGCATTAAAGATAATGTCACTCCATGAGCTAAGCGCTCTTCAAAAGGTATTTCTGTTTGTCCCATATCAGACATATATGCACCAGCAATACCCATTAAAGCAGTTTCACCTGCAATAAGAGCGGGTTCTGATTTTACACCAAATAAACCATTATGAAATAAAACTCTAGTACTAAGTGTGCCTAAACCTGTAAAAAGACCTGCTGTAGCAACATCAGCTTTTAAAGATTCCCAGCGCTGTTCAAGAGGGCTATTAGGCTTCATATGCGTTTGTCCATATAAAGAAAATGTAGTTAAATTTCGTATACCCATATCTAAAGCTTTAGCCGTTTTCATCCTACCGCTATAAGCTAAAGATTGCATACCCCTTCTATATAAATCAGAACGACCTAACAATCCTGTGCCCGGTATCATTGCTTCTTGAGGAAACATATTTTTAATTTTATTCCCTTTTTTACCTTCAACAAATTTATCAATCCAGCTTAATGTTTCATCAACTGTTCTATATCCTTTTTTACCTGCTAACTCAGCTTTCTTAGCCCTATCAACTATTTTACCAAGCCTGCTTACAGCTTGAGCGGATTTTAATGGTACGCTTACCCCTCCAGTTAAAATAGTTATAGGTAGAGCTCCTGCAAAAAATCCGAAACCACTCCCCATAGCTCCAGCAAATTGTTCTGTAAACCCTTCAGCTTCTTCCAGTTCTGGTTCATATAAACCAAAAGGTACAGCTGCTTCAACAAATCTTTTTCCAAAACGACCCATAGCGCTTGTTTGTTCTGGAATACTTATTGGTTTATAAATAGGAGGCTCTTCTTCCATTTTCTTTTTTATGGTAGGCAGCCCTGTAGGACTTAATTCCTGTTTTCTAGTATACGCTTCCCATACTGTATCATCAGTATAATTAGAAAGCTCAGGAATTCTAGTTCTTAAAGAATCTAATACTCTCTGTCTATCGTAAACTTCAGACATTAATCAGGAAAAATATTTTGATTTTCTATAAGGTCAAAAGCTGCATTTACATCAGTTGAAGGTTCAGCCATCATAGTATTTGCAGGAGGAGAACCGACCCCTTGAAAAGCTAATTCTGGAGGAACTCCTTGAGCAGTTGCCGCTATTGCCCTTGTTCCCGCTAAAGCTCCTCTTCCTATATCCACAGCTAAATCTTGAGCTGCTCCAACAGTTCTTCCAACTTTACCTTCTAACCTTGCATAAATAGCTCTAGCTTCTTTTTCACTTACATTTCTATTTAATATTTTAGATATAGTTTGTTTAGCTTTTCTACTATCAAATATTCTTCTATTACCCGGTCCGGGCACTGTGAAGTTTTTATTATCCCATAAGCGCGAGCTTTGAACTTTAGCTACATCACTTCTAAATTTAGGTTCAATGGTTGCTGTTTTAATAGGTTCTTTAGTTTTACGACCACCTGCACCACCACCTGCACCACCTCCAGCTCCACCAGTTCTAAGGACATTTTGAGTTAATCTATTAATAGCCTTTGGGACTTCTTCATTAAGCTTGTTTATTGTAGTTTGACTGTTAGCGTCAACAGCTCCTTCGTAAAGTTGTGGAGCTAGTTGTAAAAATGTTTTTAAAGCTGTAATATTTTTTTCATCCATACTTTTAGCTATTGATAAAGTTGGTGCAAAAGAATTAAAAGCATTAAGAGCGCCTGCATTACTAATTTCTGGATTGCTCCATCTATTGTATAAATCTTCTCCAATTAAATCTTTAACTCCTCCTATAGACAGCAAGGATGGTAATATACTTTTAGCATACATACCTTGTAATTGTTTTTCTTTAGATTTGAAATCAACATTATTTCTTGCAAATAGTATAGAATTTTCATCAAATATTTTATTAGCTTCTTTATAATCATTACTACTAACAGCATTACTAAAAGCTTGATTAGCTTCTGATACTCTTCCAGCTAAGTCTGTATTAATATCAGCCAAATCATCAAGTTCCATTCCTTTAGCCACTGAAGCTGAAAGAGAAAAAGGAAGACCCTGTGTTGCGCTTGTATATACATCAAGGTCTTGAGCTTTACTAGCTAAATTATCTTTTCTAATATCAGATTGAATGTCTGCGTCAAGTTTTTTATGTTGCATAGCCAAAAGATTTTCAGCCTGTTGTTTTCTATCGTTACTTTCTCTTCTCTTTAATGCTAAATCTTCTCTTGCCAATTTAAGTTCAGGGTCAAAATACTCATCAACAGCAGCAGCTACTGATTGCCATTTTTGAGGAGGTTCTTGCATTACTATCTTTTGATATTCTTCTATGTCTTGTGGTTGTATAGCCATTATATTTCTCCTAAGCTAAATCTTCAAAATCATATGTGCCTTGAGTCAGGTCATCTAATACGCCTGCCATTACTTCTTCTCTATATTGTTTTCTATAGTCACCAGCGCCCATTTGATATTGTTCAGTTAATAAATCTCTTTGTTGTCCTATGTCTCTTCTTTCAGCTCCAGAACCAGCGAAAGAACTTTTTTCTACGCCTGACATTCCTCTACCTATTTTTTCTCTAAGTCTATTTTGTTGTGTAGGGTCATACGCTTGTACTGTACTTAAATATTCTTCTCCCGGAGTTTTAAAACCCATTTCTTGAAAAATACTTTCTATACCAGTTGACGTTGAAGTACTAGGTTGTAGTAGTGATTCTTGAGCTCCTACTGGAGCAGTGTACGCTGTAGCTGTTCCAAGCGCTGAGCCTAAAGTTTGTTGAGCTGTACCTGTTAAACTTCCTCCAAAACCTGTACTGCCTGCTGGAGTACTTGGTAGCCCTGTGCTAGCTGGAGTAGATGAACTTCCAGAACCTACCCCCTGTTGATAGTCTTGTTGAGTAGTAACATTACCGCTCATAAGATTACCTTGATAATCTAGAGAGTATCCTCCAACCAATCCTCCGCTTTGCATTTTCTTTAAAGGCTTACCTAAGCGCTTATCCATAGTTGGCATCATATAATCCATTAAAGAATAGTCTTCTACACTTCCACCTTTTTGTTTTTTAACAACAGGGTTAGTAAAGCGCCTTGATGTAGCTTCTTTTAAATATTTCATTAATTCAGTTTGCCAATCTACATTTTCAGCTACTTCCTTACCGCCTTTACCAGTCTGACTTAATTTAGTTATCATTTTTTTTATATCATCTTTGTTAGATGACATAATAGCTCTTATTCCGCCTTTTCCCATTTGAGCTGCTCCCATAGGCATAACCATTTCCATTAATTCTTCACGAGGTAACACGCTTTCTAATTCAGCAGCTACATCTTTATAATTATTATTTTTATTCTGTGTTCTGCTTAATAATGAATGTACTATTCCACCATGTTGATATTCATTTCTACTAGGTTTTTTAGAACCGGGGTCTAATGCATTCATAAGCCAGTAAAAAAAGCCGGGACCGCCAGCATTATCAACAGCATCTTTTGTCACTACAAACTCACCCGGTGTAAGCATTGCTGGTACTGTGTCTGTATTTCTCTCTGCCATAATTATCTCCTATATATCATATCTATTAAAGCGTTATCATCTCTTACTATACCACCTCCAGCGTATGGAGCTGCAAAAGCTGCGTTAGTCATCCATTCAAGAGGGTTGCCTTGTTCAGAAGTTTCTGCTAATTGATTAAAAAGATTTTGTCCAACGCTAGGTTCTTGAGCAAATTGAAATCCTTCTTGAGCCCAAGGCTGTTGAGCTAATAAACTTGACTGTCCTTCAGCTAATCCAGACAATCCTCCAAGAAGACCTTTTTGTCCTTCCTGAGCACCAAAGCCAGATTGTGCATATTGAAATGGGTCTGTAGCTGCTGTAGGACTTCCCATAGAAGGAAGATTAAATCCCCCCATAGAAGGGTTTAAAGAATAATCTTTAAATCCAGTTTTAGTTATTTCCATTTCAGGATTTATTTTCCAACCGCCCATTTTAGAAGAAGCCATTGTTTTATCTAAACCTTCTTGTATAGATGTGCCCATTTCAGCCGCTGCTGTTCTAGAGGTAGGGTCAGCTAAAGCTTTTTCATAAGTTTGTTGAGCTATTGTTGCGTCAGGGCCTTGCATATAATTTGGAGTTTCAAAAGGATTTCTTTTTATACCTGTCTTAGCTTGCAACCAATCTTCTACACTATCAGCTCCTTGGCTTTTAGCATAATCTGTAACACCTTTCATAGCTCCAGCAGCTACTCCTGCATACCCAGCGCCTTTAAATGATTCTTCTAAACCTTTTTCAGACCTTTCTAATTTTTTTCTATCAGATGCTAACCATTTAGTTTGCTCTAACCCTGAACCCACTTTATCTCCGTAACCAGCTTTAGCGCCTGCATAACTACCGATGCCTCTTCCTACAGCTTTAGCTGCTATTAAAGCACCCGGTCCTAATATAGGAGCAAGTAATGCTCCAGTACCCCACTCAGCTGCTTTACCTAATATCTTTCCAAACAGTCCTGACTTTGCTTTCTTTTCTTTTATTTCTTTAGCTCTTCTTGATACATCTTCACTAGCATCTCTTATTTTTCTATACCTTGCTAAATTTGCACGAACCCTACCTCCGCCAAATCCACCAGTATATCCGCCTCTTTGCATACCTAGTAAACTATTTCCTACTGAACCGCCTTTATTAAATTCTGAATATATATTTAATGAATCTTGAAGCCCTTCACCATATTTTTTATTAAGATAATATTCTTCTAAATTTTTTAATTCCTTTCCTACTGGATACTTTCCAGTAAAAATATTTTTTGAGCGTTCATATCCAGCATCAAATCCAGTTTTATCTAAAAGTTTTTTTCTATTATCTTGCCAAAATTGTTCTGACATTTTATCTAGTAAGCTAACTCTAGAACTGTCAACTCCTTCATATAAAGATATTCCATACTCATCACCACCCATTTCTTTATCGCTTTTTAATGTACTCATTACATCTTTATAATACTTTGCAAAATCTTTTTTACTTTTAAATCTAGGAACCTCCCCACCTTCTTCATAACCTTGTCGGTACGGGACTGAACCTCCACCATAATATTCTAATAAATTGTTTTTATACGCCATAATATCTTCCTATCTATATAGCTGTTATTAAATGTCCTGACCATGATGTCCACTCTGGGTCATTTGATTCATACGTATACTGATTTGTTCCTGAATTTTGATAACCAACAACTTCAATATAATCACCAGAATCTAATTTTATATCAACAGACACATGGTTCATAGCGAAATAATCTGTTATTGTTCCGCTTATAACTTTTAAATTTGAAGCTATTCTATCATCCACATTTGATTTAGTAGCTCCTTGAGTATCATTTTTATATATTTGAATATCGTGTCTTTCTTCAGCAGACCAATCTCCAGCTGTAGGGTCTTTATCGTTATCCCATAATAATTTTATATCGAAATGATATATACCATCTACTGGAGCTGTAAACCTATAATTACTTGTATCAAAATTTCCACCTATATCATAAGTTTCAGTATCAAAAATTAGTCTTACTCTGGAATTATTAGCTATTGTTTGTCCTATAGCTGAATCTCCTTGATAAACGCTAAATGCTGGATAATTACTATTTCTTAAATATCCTTTATATATTAAATCATTATCCACATTCAAATTTTTATCAACATACTGATTACCATCTTGAGTAAAATTACTCCACCATAACATACCTTTTAATTTTTTATACAACCTAGCAGGTTTACCTTTAGGACTAGCAATAGTTAGTTCTCCTTCAGGAACATTTTGTTTAGATGGATAATAATCTATCTCAGTAATAGCGTCCTGTTTAATATTAGTTACTCTTCTGTCTTCTCTAGGCATTACGATACTCTTTTATGTATTGGTCTATATTCTATAGTTATATCATTTATATCAAAAAAACTAGCGTCAGGAGCTGTGAGCTTTAATTGTAAACTTTGAACAGATAGCGTAGATGAAGGAGTTGCCGTGAGCACATCCCATTTATCAGAAGTATCAGCAAAGTTACCTGTTAATGCTCCGCCACCATCCCCTGAAAAATTTCCTTTACCATCAACAGCATAATCAAATGGAGTGGCATCAGCGGCATCTGATTTATATGTTACAAATACTTTATATATTTTTTTAATAACAGCTGGATTACCAAAATCAATATCTTTTGTTGTGAAAGATATATTTGATTTGTTTGATGTATCATCGCTATCCCATTTATAAAAATCAATATTACTACTATTTTCTCTAGATATAAGTAAATCTCCATTCCAATCATGTACAAAATTTGAATATACTATGCTATCAGTAAATGCGTCTAACAATTTTACCCAAGATTTTATTTTAAAATCATATAAATAAGCATCTCCGCTAGAAGCTGTAGTTCCTGTACAGTCTTTCATAATAATAAGTTGTTTTTTATGTCTTTCATATCCTATAATAGAAGCATGAGTTTCTGTTACACCAATAAAAGAAGACCACTCATCATCATCTATTTTATCATCTATTAAATTTACCACTCTTCTACCATTATACAAATAACATCCGCCATCATTTATCCACGCTATACCATACTGTGTCTTAGTAGCCGCTGATGGATGTCTAATACCATGAAACTTTAAATTTTCTTCTAAAAACCAGCCAGAGTCAGAAGATGAAGCAACATTAATTATTTGTACTGAATTTTCTTTAAATGCTAACAATCTATCTGCATACTCTTGTATACCAATATAAGATTCAGAATCTCCTAATACAGCATCTATATAATTATGAGAAGGAAATGTATCATATCTACCTATTTCTGAATAATATATTCTATCTCCATATGTTGTATGTAAGCCTGTGCTAACATCAATTCTTCTTACACCCGCTAAGAAAGCCCTTCTATTAGCAACAACAGCATTCTTCCATTGTTCACCCTCATCTCCTAAAGAATTAGATTCAACATCGTGAGCATATCCATTTAAAGATTCATAGGTATCTATATTTTGAGACAAAGATGTAATTGTTCCAGTATCTATATCTGTTGCTGCTGAAGAACCATTTGTCCAAGCTATATAATCTCCATCTAACGTAGCTCTTCCCCCTCTTCTCATATCAATATCACATAATAAAAACCAAGGGTCATCTGAGCCATCTATTTTAGTATATATTCTTGCTCCGCTAATTCTAGGATTATATCCAGTGCCATCTGTATGAGCATGAACACTTATAGTAACACTATCTCCTTCAGCTACATCAAAATCATGTGTTGACGAAGGATACTCAAATAATAATGATTCTTGATTTCCATCATATATAAAAGTAGAAGCCACTTGATATGTCCCTGCTGTCCATAAACTATCTGTATTTGCAGGTGTAGCTATTTCTAAATCAAATCCTACATTATCTACTGGATAAGTATCTCCAACAGCTCCATCTGTAGGAGGAGAAAGTTTATTATCTTTTTCAAACCAACCTAAAAATTTATCTTCAGCTGTACATCCTTCAAAATGCGTTCTTTTAATAAAACCAAACCATTTAGTATCGTTTCCAAGAGCAAAATTAGCATCGCTTGCCCTTATAGCGTTATCAACAGAATAATAAACAGGTTGAGTTACTCCACTTAATTTTCCTCCTGTAGAATCAATAGTTATCTGGTCAGCTGTCCATGTATCTCTATTTTTAGAATATATATCTATCTTTCCATTATCAGCGTCAGATAATAATAATAAATAATCTTCTTTTGGCAAACTCTTTACAACAGCAGATGTACCAACTTCAGCGGTTAAATCTTTTTGAACTATTAATTGACTATCACTATTTCTTGTTGACTTAACAGTATAATATCCATCATTATTACTTGTACCAGTAACAAGTATTTCACTACCATTAACAAATCCTGTTCCTCCACCTGATGCAGCAACAGCTAAACCTAATCTATGAAAAGTAGCTCCCGGATTTCCAGAAGAATAACTAGCGTCAGAAACTTCAGAAGTATATGTTGTAGTGCTCGGCACTGCTTTTACTGTATGAACGCCTTCATATTTATCGCTAACCACACCATCAATAAATACAGAATCACCAACAGAAAGCCCATGAGCTGCTGTTGTAGTAACAGTTACATCTGGACTAGAATATGAAAAACCATCATTAAAAACAGACCTAGTTATATATCTAGCATTACCACCTGTTAAAGAAGTGCCACCACTTAATTTAACACTTGCAAAATCTATATCAGATGCTCCTGTTATTGATATAGGTTGTGTTTCATAGTCAGATTCTAATATAGCCATACCATAACCGCCAGAAAGCGTAGCAGCTTGAGACTGTACAGTGCCATGAGCAACCCATTTGCCAACAGTTCGTATAGCTCCTTGCTTATCTACCATTATATTGGTAGCTGCTGAAAGCTCATTCATAGCAATGTCTCTAGGGTCTTTAACTGTATTTAAACCTCCAGAAAAATCATTTAATGTAAGTGTTTGCTTTGGCACTAAGCTGACCTCACCAAGAAATCCTCAACAGTACCACGTCCTGCCATACTGTTATAGTATTTTTTCCAATATTTAGCTTGTCCTTCAAGACTAGACGGTAAAGGCTTAGGTATGCGTCTATAGTGTAAGCGACACATAGCTATCTGAGCGGCTATGTTAGTTTCTAATATGAAATCCCAGTCTTCTTCTTTTGGGTCTACAAAATAAGATAACTTAACATTCGTAGCTTCAGCAACCTTCTTCATTAGCTTTTTTCTATAAGCTAGATAGTTTTTACATATATCTACTGCCACCCATGCTTCGCATTGAAATAAGCCCCTAGCAGGCCCTTTTATCTGGCGTAGATACTTATATCCACTTTCTACTTTTCCAGTCTTATAGACCAAATCTAGAGCCTCTGGAGAGTATAAATCCATACTATCTAGAACTCTTTTAATTAAATCTTTTACTTGAGGTTCGTTTAACAAACTACTTCCCCTCAAAAAGACCATGCAACAAATCAGTAACAACATCAACGACTTTTTCAAAAAATATCTGCTCCTTATCTTCCGATACAAACGGAATATCTATTTTAGCGTTGATAGCTGAGGCAATCTTTTTTTCCATTTCTTCGGAATTTAATTGACTCATCATATCGTCTTTTACTTTATCAGCTTGAGCTTCCGCCGCCGCCATTAGCATTTCTTTTAGATTCATGTTTTACCCTTTCGTAAATAAATAGCCAAATAAACCAGAAAATACAACAGATAGCATTGCTCCTATAGCTCTTACTCCTGACATATTACCTTCTAGTTCTCTTACTCGACCATTTTGTTCTTTGATTAATTCTTTTAATTCATCTACAGATTCTTTTACATGCATAATATCTTGATTATGTTTTGCATTTAGAACAGTTAATTCTTCCATTCTACTCTGCATATTAACACGCCAATTATCTATTTCAGATTGTTTCATCGTTTCCTTCCGCCTTGACCACGATAATTCTTATATTTACTTTTAGTACCGCGACCATGTCCGATTCTTGTTTTTTTCATTTTTTTCAACTTTTATCTAACTTTCCTCTTAAAAAATTTAATGCTTCACTCTGTGTTCGCAATTCAAATGTTAATTTCTCATGTCTTCTTTCAGCGTTTTCTATTACAGATTCATGTCTTCTGTCGGCTTTAGTTGTTTCTTTATTCCATCTATCTATGAGTTTAATCATTATTTCTCTGTTTTGTTGAATTTCATTTTCTAAATCTTCTAGCTTATTATTTACAAGTCTTTCTACAAATCCCCTAAACCAATAAAGCATTCCAGAAAACAGTATGACAACTACGCCTATTACGCCATATTCTGCATACATTTCTGCCATATATTGTTCCCATTTATATTATTAATACTCCACACTCACATAAGCCATTGGAGTGCTATTCACTATTAATTCTGGAGAAAAATTTGCGCCTACTGCAATATATTCACCCCAAATCTTTTTTCCGCCTTCAATAGATATAGGCTGAACTCCAGAGAATACTACAGAGTCATTTACCATTATATAAGCATGAAAGTAAGCATCATATACACCTTCTTGCATTTGATATATATAATATGTAAACACCGGGCGCCATGTATTTACACCATCTTGTTCCGCTGTTGCTTGAAAATAAATTGGTATGTTGTTTTCTGCGTCAACAACTCTACGCTCAACAGTTAAATACTTATCTTCACATGCTATAAAAGCTAATCCAATACAGCTAAAAACAAGAAGAACTAATATAAACTCTACTATATCCCAGACTTTTTTCACTTCTTTTTCTTTCTCCAGCTTAATGGATTAATATTAAATTCTTTTTCATAAAACTTTACTCGTTCTTCCAGCTTTGCAAATTCTTCTTCTTCATCTTCAATATGTTTAGACAGTAATTCTTCTATCTTTGTATTTGCTTGTATCATATCAGTTTCCAATGTAATAAAGCGATTATAAAAATAAACACCTTCTCCAATTAATCCGCTCATAAATATAAAGATAGCTATAAAACCCTCTTTCTTTACTGGAGCATTTTCCCAATTTATAAAAGAATCTTTTGCCATTATTTTTTAATACTTTTAGCGCCAGTAAAATCATTTACTTCTATCTTACTTAATAGTTCTGCTTTTGTATCGCTAGCGCTATAATTAATATTTCTAACATCATAAAAAGCTTGTATCTCTGCTTTTGTACTACTGTCTGTAGGATAATCTGATTGCGAAGTGGCTACATTATTTATTAAATGATGTTTACCAATCACTAATCTTCCATGATTATCGCTATGTTTTTTAACACATTCAGCATCATAAAACTCTTCAGCAGTTTTAAAACTATTTGTTTTCTTTTCTACATTACCATCTACTTCAACAAAATAACTATAAGATGAAGGATAAGTCAGAACCTCCGTACTCCCATCTTTATACTTTTTAGTACGTGAGATACCCGGTGTGGTATTTCTATAAATGCGGACACGATGGCCCTGACTGCACCTTCTTAGAATCATTATTTACCAACTTTTCTCATTGCTATTTTATGAGAGTCTGTAAATGTTTTACCTTTTTTCATTAAAGAAACCATTTCTTTTAAATGTTTGGCAGTATGGTGTTTAGAATGTCTTTTCATAGCACCTTCCTGTCTTTTATTTAAACCACTTAATGATATTCCTTTAATCTTCACGCTTCTACCTCTTCGGGTTCTTCTTTTGACTTAAGAGAGTTACGAAGCATATTAATGAAAGCCTCTTTACCAACTTCTAATTGTTCTTTCATAAACGCATTGGTATTGAGTTTATTCTGCATATCATTAATGTGATTTAGCATCTGTTTTTGTTCATCTGTCATGTCCTCGATAACATACTCTTTATCATCCAGACTCAAAACAGGCTTTTGTTCTTTTTCTTTTTTAGCCATTATGACTCCTTGTTTTTATTGTTAATTACCATACAGCTAAACCATCCCATTCCATAACAAATGAGACACAGTGCTAGCAATGGTAATGTTTCCATTATAATTTCTTAAAATCTTCGATAGCCTTTGCAAGTCCATCACTTTGAGCTTTAGCTCTTGCCATGTCTGCATCGTAACGTGCTTTTTCACTTTCTAATTGAGATAGTGAATATTCACTCTTACTATCATCCATAGCTTCACCAGACTCAGAGTTCCATCGTTTCTGACCCAACGCAATGTATTCACGTTCCTCTTTGGCTTCAGCCGCTCTTACGACTTTACCATCTGAATCTTTCACTTCTGAAACTGCTTCTT
>CEUZ01292170.1_pt1 | contig 26640 bp, 27 predicted proteins | sample 361511 | NCBI WGS metagenome assembly CEUZ01 (sample SAMEA2622822, study PRJEB7988) | marine metagenome | biome: marine biome (ENVO:00000447); feature: surface water layer (ENVO:00002042); material: "saline water (ENVO:00002010), including plankton (ENVO:xxxxxxxx)" | depth 5 m | reverse complement strand
AAAGATATGAAAAAAGGGTCTATAATTACTCTTAATGATTTGACTTTCAAAAAACCAGGTACAGGTTTTAATCAAAGTAAATTAAACTTTATATTGGGAAAAAAATTATCTAGATTTGTTTCATCAAAAGTTATACTCAAACCTATTCATTTCAAATAATTATGAAAATTAAAAGAAAAGTTTGTGTGGTTATTAATAATAGAGCTAACTATGCTAGAATTAAATCAGTATTAAATCTTATAAAAAATAATAAAAAGTTATCTTTAAAAATTATATGTGGCTCATCCTCATTGTTAGATAAATATGGGTCTCTCGATAAAATTATAGAAAAAGATAATTTTAAAATAAATAAAAGGATTCACTTTCTATTAGAAGGTGACTCGCTAAAAATAATGGCAAAATCTACAGGTTTGGCTATTAATGAATTATCTAATATATTTGATCAAATAAAACCAGATATTGTTTTAGTGATAGCTGATAGATTCGAAACAATAGCGGCAGCTATTGCAGCTTCATATATGAATATTCCTGTAGCTCATACCCAAGGTGGAGAAATAACTGGTTCTATAGACGAGTTAGTGAGACATGCCACAACAAAATTTTCACACATTCATTTTCCAGCAACATATAAATCAAAACTAAATTTAATTCAAATGGGCGAAGATCCAAAAAAAATATTTCATGTTGGCTGCCCCTCTATTGACCTTATTAATAAAAATAAGTTGGCTATAGATAAAAAATTTATGTCAAAATATTCAAATTTTGGTGTTGGAATAAATCCAATAGATTTTAAAAAAAATTATATTGTAATATTACAACATCCTGTCACAACGGAATATAAAGATTCATCATTCCAAATCGAACAAACAATAAAGGCTATAATTGGTTTAAAAAATTTACAAATTATTTGGCTTTGGCCAAATATTGATGCTGGCACAGATTCTATTTCAAAAACTTTAAGAACATTTAAAGAGGAGAAAAAACCTATAAATATAAGATGGCAAAAAAATTATACGCCTGAAGACTATCTAAAACTTATATATAATTCAAAGTGTATAGTTGGAAATTCAAGCTCAGCAATAAGAGAGGGAAGCTTTTTAGGAATTCCAGCTGTAAATATTGGAAATAGACAGAAGAACAGAGAACAAGGTAAAAATTTAATTAATGTTGTCTATGAGTATAAAAAAATTCACTCTGCAATAAAAAAACAGATTAAACACGGAAAATTTAGATCAGATAAAAAGTTTGGTGATGGGAAATCTGCTCAAAAAATTGTAAAAATTTTAAACTCAGTAGATTTAAGTATAGAAAAAAGTTTTAGACAAAAAATTTAAGTATGAAAAAATTAAAAAGTCATGAAAGTTTTCTGAAAAAAAAAATTTTTTTTACGGAAACAAAATGGCCACATTTCAATTTATTATTTAATGATATCAAACAATTATCTAAATCAATTAAAAGCAAATCTTGTGTCGTATCATTGGAAAGAAACAATTTGTATGGTGGCACTTCTTTATTTGCACCTTTTTTTTCAAAGCATAATTTTATTTCTGTAGATTGCGTAACACCTGAATTAAAAAAACGTGGTAAATACAATTCAAAAAATATTATAGGTAATAAAAAAATTATATACTTTGAGAGAAATTATCAATTTGACTATAGAAAAATAAAGTTAAAAAGCAATTATGCAGACCTAATAATAATACCAAATTTAATGCATCATATAAATGATATTGATATATTGTTAAATCAGGCGAAAAGAATTTTGAAAAAGAATGGTAAAATTTACATTTTTGAACCAATGGTAAGAGAGCTTCATCAAATTCCAGAAGATTATTATAGGATAACTCCTTATGGATTTAAACACCTTTTAAAGAGGAAAAAATTTAAAAATTTTAAAATTAAATTTGATGGAGGTCCTTTTACAGCAATAATATATTGCTGGGATCAAGCTTTGCAGTATTTGCCAAAAAAGTTAATGGAAAAAAAATCAAAATGGTTGAACAAAAACATTAGAAGCTTAAGACTTCTTGATAAGAAGTATAAAAACAATTTATACAGAAAAAACACCTCATTTCCTATGAGTTATTCTCTTCTAGCAAATTTATAATGGTTTTAGAAAATTATTTTTTTCATTATATAAGAAAATATAATAAGTCTTTTCCATATTTCAATTTTCTTCATGAAAAAAATTTCAAAAAAATAATCCAAAACAACAAAAAAAAGTTAATTAAAATAGGTGATGATATTAATAAAAAAAATAAAACAAAAAAATATATTTTTTCTTTTGATGATGGTCTTAAAGACCATGTATTTGCAAGCAATGTATTAGAGAAAAATAATATCTTGGGACAATTTTTTATTAATACTTTACCTATTATTGATAAAGAAATACTCAGTGTTCATAAATTACACCTCATGTTTGGAAAATATAAATCCAATGAATTAATTAAAGTAGTTTACAAGCATGAAAATTTAAATTTAAAAAATATAAAAATTCCAATTTATAAAAAATATCAATTAAAAAATTCTTTAGATAAAGACCATATAATAAAGTTAAAATTAAAAATTTTTTTAAGTCAAAAGAAGAATTTATTATTAGTAAGTAAAATATTTAATTTTTTTTTTTCAAAATTAGAACAAAAAAAAATACTAGAGGGATTATATTTAAATATAGATGATATTATTAATATTGACAAAAAAGGCATGATTATAGGGGGACATTCACATTCACACAAGAAGTTATCAACTTTATCAGTTATAAATCAAACTAAAGAAATTAAAAAAAATATTTTTTACCTTTCAAAGATATTAAACAAAAAAGTTGAATATTTTGCATCACCATGGGGACATAAAAATTCATACAGTAATAATACAATAAAAATTCTCAAAAAGACTGTTAAATATCACTTTACCACTGAGACAAAAAACAACAAAAAGAATAATTATGAAATTCCAAGGATAAATTGTAACAAATTAAAAGGTGGGAATATTTATAATTATAAAAAAAATAATGATAAGTAATAAAAAAATTTTAGCTGTGATTCCCGCAAGAGGTGGAAGCAAAGGTATTAAATTAAAAAATTTAAAAAAAATTAATAAAAAAAGTTTAGTATCTATTGCTTCTAATTTTGTTAATAAATGTTCTTTTTTCGATTACGGAGTTGTATCTACTGATAATGAAAAAATTAAAAAAGAAGCAAGAAAAAATAATATATTTATAATAAACAGACCTAGAAGATTAAGTGGTGATAAAATATCTGACACTAAAGTTTTAATACATGCGGTAATTGAAATAGAAAAATTTCTTAGGTCAAAGTTTGATATTATAGTTATGCTACATCCTACATCTCCATTAAGAAAACAAAAAGATGTTAAAAATTGTATAAAAAAACTAATTAAAAATAAACTTAATTCCATGTGGACTATATCTGAAACAGACAGCAAATATCATCCGGATAAACAATTAATTTTAAGAAACAATAATTTAGATTTCTTTTCTAAAAAAGGTAAAAAGATAATTTATAGACAACAACTTAGTAAAGTTTATCATAGAAATAGTGTCGCCTATGTTGTGAACAGAGATTATTTGATTAAAAATAAAGTATTAATTGGAAAAAAAACTAGTGGCTATATTATTAATACAGAGCAAGTATCAATTGATACAAACAAAGATTTATTAAAAGCTCGACAACTTTATAAAAATTGAATTTATTTTTTCTCTAAATTTTACTTTAGTTCATATAGTTTTTTATTTTTAATCTCATAAACATGATCAAAATCTTTTAACATGTTTATTTGGTGTGTAGCAAATATAACAGTTTTAATTTTTTTTAGAGAAAGTATATCTTTTAATATATCTTCGGAAGTTTCTTTGTCCAACGCACTTGTGGCCTCATCAAAAATAATTATATCAGAATTTTTATATAAAGATCTCGCAATAGATATTCGTTGTGATTGTCCACCAGATATCATCAAACCTCTTTCTCCTAAATTTGTATCTTTGCCATTTGGTAACTCATTAACAAATTCACTCACTTTAGACATTTTTAAACATTCTTCGAATTTTATTTTATCTTTTTGATGTTCTTCAAAGGTAATATTTTTCTCAACTGTGTCGTCTATAATAAAATTTCTCTGTGTTACATAACCAATTCTATGAATCCATCTGCTATTAAATATTTTTTGCTTTACTTCGTCTATTAAAATCTCTCCCTTTTTTGGTTCAATTAATCCACACAAAATATCTAATAAAGTAGATTTACCTTCACCTGATTTTCCAATAATACCAATTAGGTCACCTTTTTTTATATTGAGGCTTAAATTTTCAAACACATTCTGATCAGAATTTTTATAAGAAAAGGAAATATTATTTAAAATAATATTTTTATTAAATTCAATTTTTTTATCACTATTTTCGTCAACAGTATTTTTTACATCCGTACTAAATTCATTATACAAATTATTTAGAATTGGTTGAGCTAAACGAAGAGATTGAAAGTTGTTAATAATTTTTATACATGCGGGAACAAGTCTTATGAATGAGGCCACAAAAAATGAAATTTCAGGAATTAATTCTGAAAAATTTTCTGCACTATCAAATAAAAAATAAATCACTGCTAGAAAAAAAGTAATTGATAATATCTCTACAAAAAATCTTGGCAGTGGACCAATAACACGCATTTTATGTTGAATTATTTCTCTATTAACAACCTTATCTGAAAACATTTTTTCAAAATAATTTTCTTTGTTATAAATTTTAATTTCTTTTATTCCTAACAAAGACTCTTGTGCATATTTTATTTTCTCTGAGTCAAAAAACTGTCTTTGCTTACCCCAAATAAATAATTTTTTTTTAAGTGTTAAAAAATAGATAATTCCAAATGTTCCAAATATTATTATTGCTACTATTGTAGAGATGGGTCTAACAATAATTAACAAAGAAATTAAACCTATGCTTACAAAAATATCAGTTAAAATAACTATAGAAGTGTCGATTATTTTTTTAACAAACAAACTTATTTCAGAATTTACATTTCGGATAATATCAGAAGACCTTTTATGTAAATGAAAAGAATAATCTGAAAATAAATATTTATTAAATAATTTTTTTGTCAAAAAGTTTATGAGCCTAAAATATATTTTAGATCTTAAATAATTTATTAAAAATAATAAAAAAACTTTAATTATAATTATAAAAAGAAAAATTACAGAAACATTTTTGACTAAATCTATTAATTCTAAATTTGTAATATAACCATGTAGTGGAGCTAATAGTTTGAATGATAATAATTTTTCAGGGACTATTATCGCTGTTAGAACTGGTAAAATTAAGCCAATTCCTAATAATTCTAGAAAAACAGTTATTAATATCCCGAATAGTATAAATATTAAGCTTAAATGAAAATTTTTTGGAATTATAAAAATTATTTTTTTTAAAAAATTCATATTTGATTATATTAAGTAATTAATAAGTCTTTTTGATGATCTGCCGTCGTTATTTCCTAAATATTTAGTTATTATGTTTCTTAAAACTTTTTTTCCAGCTTTGGTTCTATTAATTTTGCCAGTTACTACATCATTTAAAACTTTATTTAATTCTTTTTGGTTTTTTGCATAAAAAGCTGAATTCTTTAAATTTAACGTAAAATTTTTCAAAATTATCTTTTTTATGCCAAATGTAGGTACGATAATTGGTTTCTTTAAAATCAAAGACTCAATTAATGTTGTTGAATTAAAACCAATAACACATTTTGATTTTTCGATAAGTTGCCTACTATCACCACCAAATGCTAACTTGCAGTTTTTTAATTTTGCGTTACAAACCATACTCTCTTGACTCTTTTGATTTAAATTAACATCTTTCATAAAAAGTTTTTTAGTTTTGAATATAAATTCTACTTCAGGATTTTTTTTTGCAAATTTAAGAACATTATCAATTAAATTATAGGATAATTGACTCCAGTTTAGCTGTTTTAAATCCACCTTTAAATTTTTAAGATATTTTTTTTTCATTATATGAATCATTCTTTTTGGATTAATTAAAAAAATAAGGATAAATTTTTTACTTTTGGGTTTAATTTTTTTTCTAAAATAATAATCTGCTCTTGGCATTCCTATTACTTTTAAATTTTTTGGGGATGCAACAAGAGTTTTTGATAAAATATTTTTTAAATCATTATTATAAAATAAAATATAGTCACCTCCATATTTACCATAAGATTTTAATAATTCATAATAAGGTTCAATTTCCCCAGGAAAGACTAAACTTTCCTTGTGAAGACATACAAATTTAATTTTGTTATTCTTAGCTGCAAAATGCAGCTCTCTTTCTGCATAATATCTAAAATTAAAGCTAAGAATTGATGAGAAATTGAATTTTTTGTTTAGATAAAATAATACTTTACTCAGAAAATCTCTATAAAACTTCTTTTTATTCTCTATATGAATATTCTTTGTCAAATAATCATTGTCATTTATTGAATGATTAAGATCTTTAAAAAAAATATGAAAAATTATTTTTAGGTGAAATCGTGGCAAGATAAATAATGAATGACTTTGATTTATATCATTAAATTTTTCAAGGTCGAATATACCTAGTGATCTATATAAAACTAAAATATTTTTTTTTTTTCTTTTTGTAAAAAAATTATGTCTCTTTAAAGATATCAAAATTGATAAATAACAAATGAATGGATAATTAAAATATGCAGCAACTTTTGTTATTAATAAATTTAATTTATCAAAAATTAAAAGAATTTTTTCTTTAATCATGCCAAAAATTATTAGGTATATTTAGTTTTAATATTTTCAATAAAAATGTATCAATGAAATTCAGAAGAAAATTAATTACATTATTCTATAAAAATTCTCAACAAGAATATTGCTTTTCATATATCTTTACAAATAAAGCAATTATGGTATAGATTTTTGACATTTCCTAACGATGACACATCAAAAATTTTTCTTACACATTGGAATGCATAAGTCAGCTAGTAGTTTTTTACAAAGAAAAGTATTTACAGATGAAAATAAATTTTTTTCGAATTATAAATTAATAGTAAAAAAAAAGGAAAGAGCAGCTATTTCAAAAATAGTTACAAATTATAGTAAAAAAAAAATTTCTTTAAAAAAAGCTAAAGTAAATATTAAAAAAATCACCAAAAATTATTCTAAAGTCATAATATCTCATGAAAATTTGTTAGGATACCATTTTAACGGTTTTAAGGATTTAAGTGAAAATTACAATTCTATGGAAAAATTATTTGATAAGCCTAAATATTTGATTTTATTTAGAGATCAGCCTGATTTTCTTTACTCTTTATGGTTACACAGAGTTAGAAAAGGTATTAAAATTTCATTTTCTGAATTTGTTACAAATAAAAATTTTAAAAATCTCAGGGTTAAAAAAACAAAAAATTTCGTTACAAATTATAAAATTTACGACTTTAATAAATTGTTTAAACCATATTTAAAAATTTTAAATAAACGTGCATTTTTTTTTAATATTAAAAATATCAAAAATGGTAAAGATTTTAATAATATAATTAATTTATTTATAAATGAAAAAAAATTCAAATTTCCAAAGAAAAAGTTAAAGGAAAAAGTTAATTTTTCAAGGAAATATGAATTAATTTATTTTTATTTATTTAAAAACGCAAGATTTATTAATAAATTAATTCTTTTATCAATAATTTTTATTAATAAGTATATTTTGATTTTTTTGAAATTTGATAAAATGCGTTATAAACATGATCATTTTAGTAAAATATCTTTTTTTTATTTTGATATGATAAATTTTTTTTTAAAAAGGGGACTTATAGGAAAAAATTTTTTAAATGAAATTGATTTAATGAAAAAAAAAATTCAAAAATATTATATTAATTCCAATAGAACTTTTTATAAACAAATAAATAGAAGATAGAAAAATTAAAGTACTTATATGAAAAAATTAACTTTTTGTTTTGATATAGATAATACGATATGCTCAACTAATGGCCGAGATTACAATAAATCTAAACCAAAAAAAAAAGTTATTAAAATGATTAATACACTTTATAGCAAAGGTCATATAATTAAATTAAATACGGCTAGATTCATGGGAAGATCTAACGATAATTTTAAATTCTCAAAAAAAAAGGCTTCTCAATTAACAAAAAGACAATTAAAATTATGGGGCTTAAAATATCATAAAATATTTTTTGGAAAGCCAAGTGCTGATATTTATATTGATGATAAATCCTATTGTTATAATGAAAGATGGTTAATTTATTTAAAAAAATATTTATAAACTTATGAACAATAAAAATGATAATTTTATAGTTAATTATATTAAGGAATTTAACAAGATTAATTTAGAGACCTTAAATCAAATAAAAACATTAAATAGAATTATTGACGTATTAAAAAAATATAAAAAAAAAGGTGCAGTACATATTTTTGGCAATGGTGGTAGCGCCAGTATAGCATCACATTTTAGTTTAGATCTTAGCAATAACACTGATATTAAGTGTATAAATTATAATGATCCATCTTTAATTACTTGTTTCGCAAATGATTATAAATATGAAAATTGGATATCAAAAGTTATAGATAAATACATTGAAAAAAAAGATTGTATAATTTTAGTTTCATCAAGTGGTAAATCTAAAAACATGATAAATGCAATTAAAAAAGCTAAAAACAAAGGTGTCAAAAATATTATAACATTTACTGGTTTTAATAAAAATAATCCTCTAAAAAAAATAGGCAAAATTAATTTATGGGTAAATTCTAAAAAATATAATTTTGTAGAAAACATTCATCAATTTTATCTTTTATTATTAGTTGATATTTTAAAAAAATTATTCAAATAAATGTAAATTTTTGTTGTAAAATGAGTCAGTTATTTTAATTTTATTAATTTTTTCGTTTACAAATATTTGGTTATAATGATCCCAAAATACTTGTTTATTTTTGTTATTTAAATTTTTATTTTCAACCATTTTTTTCATTTCCATTACACCATCCAAAATTTCGTTTGCAGAATTATCCTCAACATAAAAACCCGCTTTATCCATATCGTTATAGTTAAAGATCCTGTATGAATTAGTTTTTATATTAAACCTTTTTTTAATTAACTCCAAATAATGTATTTCTTTATTTTCTTTTTTAGTGATTACTTTTTTTGGTATTATAAGTGGAACACTATCTTCTGCATAAGTAATTAGAGTCTCTAGTCCCCAAAAATTTACAATAAGTCTTGGTACTCGCATCATTGCAGCTATCTCACCAATGCCACTGGGAGATTGTATTAAAAAACTAGCTCTACTCATAAAATAAAAATCTAACATGCTATTTTTATATTCTGAATTACTATAAGGTATAATACCGTGGTTGAAATTCTGGGGTAGATTTTCGTAACTGTCACCCATTAAAATAACTTTATAATTATTATTTATAAGGTAGTTAAAACTGCTAAAATAACTATTTATATCAGCATTTTGATTGCTATCAAAATCTTCATTGTAAAATTTTGATGTTCTTGCAGATGCACAAATAATTTTATCATCATCTTTAATATTAAAAATTTTGCATATTTTTTTTGCATTATTTATTTCAAATTGGTCAAAGTCAATTAGTTTTGGATACTTGCTAAGTACTTCATGATCATCTCTTCTAGGATATTTTTTTTTCTCTATTGGAATTAGTAAAAAATTTAATTTTAATTTTTTTATTAAAATAAATGGATAGTATAAGAATATTCCAGATATAATAGTAAAGTTTTCTTTAAATTTTTTTATTATAAATTTGTTTGATATTTTTTTTTCATGAAACCAAATATAAAGTTCATTTTTTTTTTTAAGATCCATTTTCTTAATTTCATAGTAAAATATTTCATAAGCAATTGATCCATTTCCAATAGTTCTTGTTTTTATTTTGCCAATTTTTATTTTACAAATTGGTGAAATTACAATTAAAATAAATAAAATTAACGATGCGTAAAAATACATTAAGATTGATAAAGCTATTTTCATTTTTAATATTACTTAAAAAAATAATTTATCTTATTTGATATAAATTTTATTTCTGATGGTTTAAGATACTGATTTATTGGTAATGTGAGTATTTTTTTAGCTTGTTTCTCCGTATTTTTTAGACTTCCTTTTTTATATTTTAGATATTTTGCAGCAGGTTGGAGATGGATAGGAATTGGATAATGTATAGCTGTTGATATTTTATTTTTTTTTAAAAATTTTATTAAATGCTCTCTTTTATTAACTTGAACTACAAATGTATGATAAGTATTGAACTGATGTTTTTTTTCGTCAGGAAAAAAAACAAATTTTCGGTTTAAGAATTTTTTATATAAATTAAAATTATTTCTTCTTATTCCAATTATCTTTTGTAAATTTTTTAATCTAAAATTTAAAACTGCAGCTTGTAGATTATCCAGTCTTGAAACATGACCAAAATTTTTTATTTTATTTCTATTAATCATGCCGTGGTTTCTTAACTCAATAACCTTTTTATATATTTTTGTATCGTTAGTTGTTAAATATCCACCATCACCGATTGCGTTTAGATTTTTAAGTGGGTGGGCAGAAAAACACCCAACCTTACCTAAAGACCCAGTTGGTTTGTTGTAATATTTAGATCCTATCGATTGAGCAGCATCCTCTATAACTGGTATATCGTATTTTTTTGCTATACGGTTTATTTCATTCATTTCTGAAACTCTTCCTGTTAAATGCACTGGCATTATTGCTTTTGTTTTTTTAGTTATCGTTTTTTCTAAAAGTGATGTATCCATTGTTTGATCTGGTAAAACATCAACAAAAACTGGCTTAGCTCCTAAATGAACAATTACTGATACTGAAGCTACAAATGAGTTTGATGTTGTAATTACCTCGTCGCCTTTTCTTACCCCTAAAGAATATAAAGCTAGAGTTAAAGCATCAGTGCCACTATTTAATGCAACTGCATATTTCGTATTACAAATTTTTGATATTTTCTTTTCGAAAAGCTGAATGTTTTTTCCTCCAACCCAGTCACCTGAATTTAATGCCTTGTCTATAATTTTTAATAGATCTTTACGCTCTTTATTCCATTGTTCTTTTAAATTAACAAATTTAACTTTCATTATTTTTTTTGAAATTTATTTAGCTGGCTGCAACCAATCACATCTGTTGCATGCCTCAACAGTTCCATGCTTTTTAAGAACACCTTTAAACTTTTTAAATTCAGCATCAAATATTATTTCTTTAATACCTTTATTTCTTACATTTCCAATTGGAACAGCTAGGCAAGGAAAAACATTTCCGTCATTATTAATATGCACGCTCGCCCAAGGTTGTGCACATGGCAAAAAATTATCTTTAACATGTTCTTTAGAATTTAATATATTCATTTTTTTTTCATCTAAAGGAGCATTGTCACCAATTAATTCAACTGCCTTGGGTTTCATAAAAGCAACTTTTTTATTTTTGAAATTATATTTTTTTATTTTACTAAATTGTTCTTTTATTTTTTTCCAATTTTTGTACTCATAAGCTGAGCTTTTATTGAATATATCATCAAATTTATACATATAATCACATCCAAGAATAGGTGAGCCTTTCAAAAATTGATAGCTATGTGTATCACAATTTAAATCCTCCATGCAGTATTTATGAATATCTAACAAATCTTCAGCATTTTCATCTAGAACACATGTCTTAGCGTCTAAAATACAAGTAGGATGCCCAAGCTCTATTTTTCTTTTTTGAAAGTATAGCATCATTTTTTCTGCATGAGACCATTTTTCATCCCATTTTTTTTCCTTAACGTTAGCAAGTTTTCGAATAAGATTTTTTCTGTTATCTATTGATATAGATAGTACTTTAAAGTTTTTTGAAGATAGCAAAATATCGATAATTTTTTCATTTAAAAGTAATCCATTGCAAATAATATTGCATTCATGTCTTTTTACAACTTCTAAAAAAACCTTTTCAAAATTTTTCAATGTTAAGGGCTCTCCTCCAGTTAACGTAATCCTGGAGTTGTCAGGTAATTGTTGAATAATTTTAATCCAATCATCTGAATTTAGCGAGTTCGCAAGCTTAGTCCTATACTGATAACAAAAACTACAAGCGAGATTACAAAGATTTGTTAGAACTAAACAATATCTTTTAGGTAATATATTATCATTTTGATATGCTTTTTTTCTAAATTCCTCAATTTCGGAAGCAAATTTCTGTTTCCAAGATAAGTCTAAGTTGAAATTTTTTTCCATAATTTTATTTAAGTTTTTTTATAACTTCTCTCATCCAAGGACCCATATCCTTGTAATGAGCAGTTGTTATAATATTATTATCGATGACTGCCGGTTCATCTGTGTATATTGCGCCAGCATTGATTAAGTCATCTGACATACTGTAATAGCCAGCAATTTTTCTATTATTAACTACCTTAGCTGAAATCAAAAGCTGAGCACCACTACAAATGCATGCTATAATTTTACCTTTATTATCAAATTCAGAAATAAATTTAATAATTTTTTTCTCCTGCCTCACTTTTTCCATAGCCTTTACACCGCCTGGTAAAACAAGTAAGTCATAATCATCTGGCTTAATTTTATCTATTTTAAGTACTGGCTGATCTTTGTTAGGAGGTAAAGTTGTGCCCAAAATTCCTTTTACAGGTACACCTTCGAGAATACAAACGTCAACTTTAAACCCCTCCTCAAGCAATCTATAATATGGATAAATAAATTCATGATCTTGAGCTAAATTTCCAGATATAATTACAGCATTTTTCATATATAGAAACCTATATCATATTTTCTTTTAATTCGTCAGAAGGTAAAAATGGGTACAAATCTTCAAATTTAGTCGCAATAACCTTGCCATTTGGCAACCTTTTATTTATAGCTTTTGGCATTTGCTCTTGCTCTTCATCTAAAATGATCTCCGTAATTACAGCATCCTTTAAACTTAAAATTTTTTTGAGATCTTTACTTAAATTGTAAGTTTTATTTAGTTTATAATATTTAATCTTATGAGAAGCTGAAATTTTTTTGTAATCTGGAAAAGATAAACCACTATTTGGATTAGAGCCCATGATCCTACTTTTAAACCCTAATTGCTGGGTTTGTTTAATTGTTAAATATCCTCCGTTATTATATATGAAAATTTTAATCGGTAGTTTATTATGCATTAAAGTTGCAAGTTCCTGTATATTCATCTGGAGACCACCCTCTCCTGTCAGGCATATAATTTTTTTCTTATTTTTTGCATAGCAAGCGCCTATTGCTGCTGGTAGACCCCATCCCATTGGTGCGTGACCAGAGTTCGTATAAAGTTTTTGTCCTTTTTTAATTTGGAAAGCCTGGTGAGTCCCTACAAAGGATAAACCCATATCAGTCACGATCGTATCGTTTTTATTTAATAATTTCGATAAACATTCAATAAAATAATATGAGTTAATAGTTTTTTTTTGCTGCCTGTATTGATCTAACACTATCGGGTATTTCTTTCTGATATTTTTACAATATAATCTCCAGTTCATAGAATTACTTATTTTTCTTGGCATATATTTTAATAAAGTTTTTAAAAAATATTTTGCATCACAGCATAAAGTAAGATCTGGATTAGTTCTGTTTTTTTTTAGCTCAATATTATCAATATCAACCATAATTTTTTTTGCTTTTCTCGCAAAATCATTGGCATTATAGCCTGTAACCATAAATGGAAGTCTAGTGCCAATCGATAAATGTAAATTACAGTTCTGAATTATCAAATTTGAACCTCTTTCAGCAAATGCTCCGGGTTTACCAATGTAAGATTTGTGTGAAGATTCTATCAAATCAGAAGCGTTCCAAGTTAACCCAAAGGGAATTTTGTACTTATTTAATAATTTCCTCAAATATGCTTCACCTCCAGAAATTTTTACTCCCTGGCCTATATGAATTAAGGGTCTATCATGGGTACTTAATAATTTTGCTATTTTTTTAATTTTAATATCTATTTTTTTGAAATTAATTTTTTTTAATTTAGGTTTAAATTTTTTTAAATTTTTAACATTTATTTTAGCGTTTTGAATATTTGCAGGAATATCTATCCATACTGGCCCAGGTCTTCCACATGTTGAGATAAAGTAGGCTTTATCTAAATGGTATTCTATATCTTGCGGGTTTTTTACCATCGCAGAATATTTAGTAAATTTTTTTATCATATTTATTATATCAATTTCTTGAACCCCAATCTGACGTAATCCTGAGGATCCAATTGTTTGATTAAGGTAAACTTGACCAGAGATAAAAATAGTTGGAACTGAGTCAATCCAACAACATGCTACACCAGTTGCGCAATTTGTACCGCCAGGCCCAGTAGTGACTATTGCTGCACCTGGTTTATTTTTAAATCTTGAATAACTCTCTGCGGCAAAAGAAACTGCTTGCTCGTGATGACAAGAAATATATTTAAGATTCTTTGCTTTGTATAAAGCATCACATAAAAAAATTGAGCCACCACCACTAACTGTAAAAACTGTATCGATATTTTTCTTCTTTAAAAATTCTATAACGAAGTCAGCGAGTCTCATAAAATTATTTATTAAACACCTAATGATTTTGAAGATGAAAAATAATAGTCACCTTTAAACTTTATTTTTTTAAAAAGTATTTTCCATTCTTTTTTTAATAGAATTGTTGTTCCTATAAGTGTCCATCTATAGAATTTATTTCTTTCATGATCATTTTCACCAGAAGCTAATATTACATAGCTTTTTTTAGATACTCTCTCAATTTCTCTTAACGACTTAATAACATCGCCTAAATTTTGCATGTAAAGTGAGTTAAAAGCTATAACAAAATCAAAATACTTATCTTTAAATGGTAAATTATAATATTGGCATTCTATAAGTCTGCTATTACATTTAACCGATTTTTTTAGTGGGTATGGATGATTCTCTACTCCAAAAGATTTTATTCCTGGTAAAAGAATATTTAAATCTTTTAACAAAAAGCCTTTTTTACAACCCAAATCTAAAACTTTAGACTTGTTTGTAAGTTTATATTTTTTGATTAATTTTGGTAAAAGTTTCAGCCATCTTCCATCGTACTTGAAACCACCATAACCATCTAATCTATTTCCGTCATAATATTTTTTTTCAAGTTGCCATGCATTTAATTTGTTTATCACTGTTCTTTTCTTTGCAACTTTTGATCTAACCTTAATTTTTTTTTTAAAGTATCCAATATCTAAATGCTTGCCCATAAATAATTTACATTTTTATCAATATTCTGCCTGCTTTTCCACTTCTAAAAAGTTTTAGAGCTTTGTTTATATCTTTTAACAAAAACTCATGTGTGATTAGTTTATTTAATTTAATTTTTTTGTTTTCGACAAGTCTTACATAACGAGGAATATCATAATCAGGCTTAGAGTCACCGCCATGTGAAACTTCTAAAGATTTATTAAATGCTAAAGGCAAAGAATAAATAGAAATTTTCTTGTTTGGCACACCTACAAAAACTGTTTTTCCATTCTCAGGTGTTAATTCATAAGCTTTTTCCATGAGTTTATGCTTTCCTGTAGTTTCAAAAACAACATCAGGCAAATTATCATTAAGGATTTTTTTTAATTTATTTTTAGTTTTATTATTATTCAAAATTCCATGAGTAACTCCAAAGTTTTTTGAATTTTTTAACTTATTCTTATGTATGTCTATTCCTATTATTGGATAAGCAGAAACTAAAGAGCTAGCATATGCAATATTAAGACCCATTCCACCTAAACCAAGAATCAAAACAGATTGACCAATCTTAACATTTGCATCATTATTTACAGCACCAAATCCAGAAGTTACAGAGCAGCCAAATAAAGCTGCAATCTTTAAATCAAAATTTTTTGGAATTTTTGTTACTCTATTTTCAGATACTATAGTCTTTTCGTTAAATGTAGTGACCCAACCTGCATTAATTTTTTTTTTTTTCCATTTATACTCGGGTGTAGCACTTTGAATTCCAGAGCCTTTTCTCCAGTGTAATACTACGTGATCTCCTGGTTTTACGCTTCTGACACCATTTCCAATTTCCTCTACAACTCCAGATCCTTCGTGTCCTAAAAGGTGTGGTAAAAATCTATCTTTACCTTTTACAGCATCAATTTCATTAATTTGTGCTCCACATATGCCACTATAAAAAACTTTCACCTTAACTTGACCATATGTTAGATTCTTGGGTAATTCTAAATCTCCAAGAACAAGTGGTTTTCTACTTTTGATTAAAATAGCTGCTTTCATTTTATTTATTTTTATAAAAATTTTGAACAGTTTTTATAACATAATTAATTTCTTTATTACTAAGATGCTGATCACAAGGAAAAGTTATAATTTTTTTTGTATGTTTATCAGTTACAGGAAAGTCTCCTTTTTTGTGTTTTAAAAATTTTAAACTCTGCTGTAAATACATAGGTTTTGGATAGTGAACTTTTGCTTCGATACCTTTTTGATGACAATATTTAAAAAGTTGATCCCTATTTTCAACAAATATAATGTACAAATGATAAACAATTTTATGATTTTTTGGTCTGATTGGTATTTCAATTTCAGAAATTTTTGAAAATTCTTTGTCATATTTTTTTGCATTTAATATTCTTTTCTTAGCTATTTTTTTTGCTTTGGGTAAAAGCCAATTACCAACGACTGCTTGGAATGTATCAAGCCTACTATTATAGCCACATATTTTAACAGTATCTCTATCTATTAAGCCATGATTTCTCAATAACTTTAATTTTTCATAATAATTTCTTTTGTTAGTTGTTATAATTCCACCGTCAGACCAAACATTAATATTTTTTAAGGGATGAAGGGAAAATGCACCAAAATCACCCCAAGTGCCAGCATTCTTATTGTTAATATTTGCTAAAATTGATTGGCAAGCATCCTCGATTATTGGAATCTTGTATTTTTTTGCAATTTTCATTAATTTTGGCATATAAGTCATATAACCAGTAAAGTGGACTGGAACTATCGCTTTAGTTTTTTTTGTTATTTTTTTTTCAACTAAATTAACATTCATACAAAATGTATCATCACAATCAACGAAAACTGGCTTTGCTCCAACTTCAGTAATAGCTCCAACCGTTGCAACAAAAGTATTAGCTGCGGTAATTACTTCATCACCATTGCCTATGCCTAAAGTTCGAAGTGATAATTTTATTGCATCTGTACCTGAATTTACACCTACTGCAAATTTTGTACCAATAAGTTTTGCAAAACTTTTCTCAAATTTTTCAAGTTCTTTCCCTAATGTAAAATCTCCAGTGGATACAAATCTCTTTAAATTTGCCCACAAATCATTAGATCTTGAAAATTGTTGTTTTAAATATGAATACCTTACCTTCATCCTATAAATCTATTTTTCTTTATATTCTTATTTTTTTTTTTTGAAACTCTTAATATTGTTATATTTTTAAAAATCTTAAATTGTTTTGATAATATTTTTAAAGTGCTGGTTTTCACAACTTCTCCAGCTGTAATAACATCTTGACCATTGTGATCAATGATTTTTCCACTTAAAATTGCTGAGGATGAATTATCGTTCTTCAACCTTCTTAAATTTTTACAAGTTTCAATTAAAACCTCAATATTATTAAAATGGTAAAGATTTTTTTTTCCTATTTTTGGTTTTTTGAATCTTATTAAATCTGTGCCGAAAATTTTTTTTGTGTATTTTTTTCCTTCATATTTTTTTTTTTGTCTACCATAATTATCTTTAAATCTTAACAAATCATTCTTTTTATATGGAGCTTCAAACTCTAAAGCATAAAGACCTTTCTTTGTAGTTGCTTTTAAAGAATGAAATAATCCAGGCCTAAAAACTAGTCTTGATAATGAACCAAATAATTTTGTATTTTTTTTATAGATTCCAATTTGAACAGAGGCTTTGCCCTGAAGTATTATGAAGCCTGTTTTTTTTTGAGGATGAGAGTGCAGAGAAGTTTTTCGACCGTGTTTTATATATAAAAAAGTTACAGCCAATTTATTTAAGTCATTATAAATTACATATTCATATCCCCAAGGTTTATTCACCATTCTTTTGGCGTAAAAACTGTTAATATTTTGCATCATTAAACTAGATGTATCGATTGCATTCTTTTAATATTGAAATATTTTTCATCTTCAAAAGAGTTTACAATCAATTTGTTTTCAAATGCTTTTTTTAAATCAATCACAGCATCTTTAATTGTAAATTTTGTATTAAAGCCTATTGTTTCACTTATTTTTCTACAACTTACATGGTAAGATCTATTATCAACAGACTTAGTTTTTATTATTTTAATATCATTACCAATCACTTCTTTTACATTATTAGCTAATTCATTTACAGTTTGATTTTTAAAACCAACATTAAAAATCTCACCATTTATTTTTTTATGATCAGCGTTAAGAATTGCAAAATACGAATTGACCATATCATCAATATGCACATTGGGCCTCAGTTGATCTCCACCAAATACTTTTATTTTTCTTTTATGAAACGCATGATTAGTCAGTATATTTACTACTAAATCTAATCTTTGCCTTTTCGCATAACCACATACAGTTGAGGGTCTGATAGTTGTTGTAATAAAATCGTCAGATTTATAATTATTAAGAATTTTTTCACATTGACCTTTGAATTTAGAGTAATCAGTTAAAGGTTCCAATATCATATCCTCCGTAACATCTTTCTCTTTCTTGATGCCATATACAGATGACGAAGACGCATAAATAAATTTATTTACTCCAGATTCTCTACTTATTTTTACCAGAGGTTCAAACGCATCAAAATTTATTGATTTTCCTAAAGAAGGATTCAATTCAAAACTTGGATCATTAGAAATACAGGCTAAATGTATAACTGCATCATGTCCAGGTAAAATAGTCTTTAAAAGTTCTTGATTTCTAATGTCGCCTTTTACTTTTGTTAAACGCTCATTATTATCAAGTACATTTTCACCATAAATCATTAAATCCAAAACTGTTACATGATATCCAGTGTTTAATAACTCTGGTACTAATTTTGAACCAACATACCCAGCACCACCCGTTACTAGTATTTTCATAAAATAATATTTTAATTTTTATTTTTCATATTGTATAAGTCTGACCAAGAGACCTTTTTACTATCAATTATCTCGGCTTTATTAAATATCTCTGCTTCTATTATACATTTTAATAAAAATATTTTTCCTTTTCCAAAAATATTTTCGAGAGCGAAATGAAATTCAACTTGACTCATATTTTTTATTAAATCATTAATTCTTTTTTTTTTTTGTGGTAATTGATGAATGGAGCAAAGAATAATTTTCTTCAATTTTTTTTTCTTATGGATCCACTGAGTGGTAGCTAAAGCATTTGATTTAAACGGCTCAGGAATAATTTCTTCAACAATCATTTTATTTCTTTCTGCATAATTGTTTAAAATCATATTTTGCCCATTTCCAGGAATCTTGAATGGGCCAATGTTCATGTCAGTATTTACAATAGCTATTGTCATAAAGATCTAATTATTTTAATTCGTAATACTTTAAATAATCAGTATTTTTTTGTAGAAGAGGCATCTTAGAACTTTGAAACCTTACGTTGCAAGCTACTCTTGCATAATTAGAGCTGAAGGGAATATTTCCGTGAATTACAAAAGGATTAAAAATTATCGCTTGACCAAATTTAATCTTTGGGGGTTTTTTGTTTCCCATAAAATTTAAAACATCAGGGCCACTAACTAATCCTTTTTTTTCTTCTTTTTTCATGAGTGATAACGACTCACTCAAATCAATATGATATGTTCCACCTTCATCATCAATATCATGTAGTGGCACCCATATAACATAAGTAAATGGAGAAATACCAGAAATCATTTCATAGTGTGCAACTTGTTTCGCTTGGTCATCACCAGGTGCATTTATTGTGGTGTGAGCCCTTCTTTGTATAAAAAGTTTTTTGCCACATAATTTCTTAATCAGATTTTTAAATGATAAAATAATCATCTCAGATAAGTTTTTATTATGAGTCAAAAAATTTATCATAACTTTATTTATTTCACCTTTTGACATTTTGGCAATTTCTCTTCTAATTTCATTCATATCTTTATTTGCTTTATCTTTCTTTTTCATACTTTTAATGAATGACTGTTTAATTTTTCTTAATATAATTGTATTTTCTACATCACAAATTGCGTATCCAGAGCCTACGTTAATTTTTTTACAAATATTCATAAAATTTAAGCTAAATGTTTAAATTATTCATATTAATATAAGAATTTATAACAATAATCATCTTTTTTTACTGCACGAGATAAAATTTCCTTATCTTTATATAATTCTTTATTTGCATATTGAATTGCATAACAATTATTTTTTACAGCTTGTAAAACAATCTTTCTGTCACTCCTTAGACTTGAGTGAGCATGCATCAAAGAATTTCCATTTTGTTTAACGGCCTCAAATACTATTTCTTTATCTTTTTTTAAATTTTCAGAAGCGTATGCAAGCGCGTTTCCACTTATCTTGACTAACTTTAATATGAAATTTCTATCGAATTTTAAAGACTTATCTGCATATTGAAGTGAATAACCATTTTGTTTAATTGCTTCTAACACAATTTTCTTATCTTTTTTTAGCTTAAAATCTACATGTTCTAAGGAATTACAATATTGTTTAACAGCTATTAAGGCTATTTGCCTATCCTTTTTTAAAAAATTGTTAGCAAATTGTAAAGACATTCCCCAATTCTTTACTGCTTGAACAATTACTTCTTTATCTTTTTTTAAATTATAATGTATTTTTTCAACGAATGTGCCCCAATTGCATTTTTTAAGTGCTTTTATAATAAATTTTTTATTCTTTTTTAAAGAATGATGAACATATAAAATTGCTAAAACATTTTTTGTCAAAGCCTTGAGAACAACTTCTTTATTTTTTTTTAATCTTTCACTAGCGTATTTTAAGGCATATCCAGACTGTTTTAATCCCTCTAAAACGATTTTTTTATTATCTCTGATATTTTTGCCTGTATGATTTAATGCAAAGCAATACTTCTTAACTGCTATTAATGCAATTTTTTTATCACTTTTAATTTTTGGATGGGCATATTTTAGAGCATAACTATTTTGATTAATTGCAATCCGAACAATTTTTTTATTTTTTTTTAATTTTTTGTTAACAAATTCAAGAGCATAGCCGTTTTGTTTCAATGCCGCAGAAACTATTTCATAATCTTTTTTAAAATCATTATTTAAGTATTTTAAATTGTAACCATTTAATTTAACCGCTTGCAAAGCATAAAATCTATCATTTTTAATTTTATCAGGAAGTTTTTTAAAATTGATAGTATGATCGTACATAAAATTTAATTTTTTATTAAGGTTCACTTATATTTTATTTTATTTGAAGGGATTAATGACTTGTCATAATTACTTTTTTTTTTTACTATTCCCCATTTTAGATTTCTATCCCTTGGAATTATTCTTCTTAGGGAAAATAAATCACTATTTGAGAGTTTTTTTTTATAACTAGGAAAAATTTTCCAATCATCCCATATTGCGCTAATTAATTTTCCGCTAATACCATTGCTATATTCTGAACTTAAAAACAAAATTAAATCACAAGCCTCTTGGAAGGAACTGCCTCCATCTTTTTTTTGTTTAAGAGATTTTATATAAGCTTTTTTGCCAATTTTTTTTGGCCCAGCCTTCAATAATTCGTTTAGCATATTTGTATTAATTGTGCCCGGTGCTACAGCATTAATATCTATTTTATAATTTTTAACTTCTTCTGATAATCCTTCAATAAACCTGACTATTCCAACTTTAGAAACTGCATAACCGCTCACTCTTGGTAAAGGTGCGGCAGCACCTCCCCCTGATAATTGTATAATTTTACCTTGATTTTTTTTTTTAAAATGAGGGATAATTTCTTTACACAACATTATTGAGCCATAGAGGTTTACCTCGATGGTTTTTTTCCATTTTTGCCAATTTATACTTTCTATATTTCCTTTAGGCCCGTATATTCCAGCATTGTTAACAAGAATGTCAATTTTTTTAAATTTGTTCTTTGTAAACTTTATTAATTTCTTAACATCTTTTTCAGCCGATACATCAATCTTAAGATAATAGATCTTTTGCGTTATTTTCTTTATTTCTAAGAGTTTATTAAAGGATTTTTTTAATCTAGTAAGATTTTTAGAACAAATCACTAAATTAGACCCATATTTTAAGAATTTTTTTGCAACTTCAAATCCAATACCTCTACTCGCGCCAGTTATTATTACTACTTTATTATAAAAATTATAATTATAAAGATTTTTGCTTAAGGATTTCTTCTCAATATATTTTTTTTTCATAAAATTTAATTTGAATTTGTATTACCACTTATGATGCACATCTGGTTTAATCAAATCATTATAAATAGCCTCTATTTTAGGATATAAATTTGATATATCGGGAAGATCAGTAGCTCTAGTATTCATATCTACTTGTATTTTATTTGTAGCTCCTGGTATTACGACGCTAACTTCTTCATGTTTTAATATCCATTTAAGAGCTAAGTCTACAAGATTAAATTTTTCTGGAAGTATTTTTTTAAGTCTATTTACTGCAACTAAACCTTTGTTGAAGTTAACTCCTGAAAAAGTATCTCCTATATCAAATGATTTACCGTTAAAATTATAATTTCTGTGATCATTAGTGTTAAATTTTGTGTTCTTATTTATAGTTCCAGTCAATAAACCGCTAGCTAAAGAACCTCTTGCAATAACAGCTACATCTTTTTTTTTAGCCTCTTTCAAAAAGTTTTCTGCAGGTCTTTGTCTGAATATATTAAACACTATTTGAATACTTTTTACATTTGGAAACTTTAATGCTGCTAAAGCCTCTGATATCTTGAAAACGCTTACTCCATAATGAGAGATTTTTCCTTTTTTTACAAGCATATCCATCATTTCGTATAATTCTTTTTTTGAGCATATCTCTGGAGGAGGGCAATGTAATTGTAATAAATCAATATTGTCCGTTTTAAGATTTTTTAAGGATCTGTCTACAAAAGCCTCTATAGTTTTCAAGTTATATCCTTCTGGCAAGTATGGTCTTAACCGTTGTCCTACTTTTGTTGCAATATAAATTTTTTCAGAGGTTGAACTTTTTAGTTTTCCTAAAAATTTTTCACTTCTTCCATCTCCATATACATCTGAAGTATCAAAAAAATTTATACCTTTATCTAATGACCTATTAAGTACTTTTTTAGCTTGTTCATCCTGAACATCGTCCCAGTTACCACCTAAGCCCCAGCATCCGAGACCAATTTCAGATACCCTCCACCCAGTATTTGAAAATTTTCTAAATTTCATCTAACTAATTGTTATATTGAGTTTAAAATTTTATTTAAATTTGAGAAATTAATTTTAAATTTCTTTTTTATCTTTTTGCAATCTAGCAATGTATTTATTGGCATAGGAAATTCATCGCATGTGAAAGATAAATATTTTTTTTTTAAATTTTTATTTTTTAAAATTGAATAGTAGAAGTCTTTTATTTTTATTTTTTCATTAGCTATGTTGTATTGTTCTTTTTTATTCGGTTTTGAATTAATTATTTTCAATATAATTTTTACTAGATCATCTTTAAATATAAATTGTATAAATCGATCTTCAAAATTTTTATTTTTTTGTGGATTGTAATTAAATCTAATTAATTTTTGTGTTTTTTTTGAGAAATCTTCTTTTCCTATTACATTTGGAATTCTAATAATTGTTGACAAAATTTTTTTATTATTTATTAAAAAATTCTCAATTTTTCTTTTGTTTATTGCATATTTTATATCTGTAATATTATATTTTTTTTTAAAGTCATTAGTAATTCTTCCTTTTTTCCAGTCTTTTTCTTTTTTTTCAGAGTTTGTATTTATATCTAAATAACTAATAGAAGAACTTGTAAGTATATAATGATTAAATTTTCCTTTAAGTAAATTAATCAATAGCTTAACTTCATTCAAACTATAAGCAATGTTATCAAAAATTTTTTCAAAATAAATTTTATCAAATAGATTATAATATTTTTTTAAATCTTTTCTATCAGTACAAATAAGTTCTAAATTTTTATGAGAAAGATTTTTTCTTGTACACCTATTTACTAAGTAAACTTTATGATTTTTAGACAAAAGTTTTTTTAATACTTCTTTACCGAAAAATCTATTTCCGCCTAAAACTAATATATTCACAATTTTTAAAAAGATAATGCAATTTTTTTTTGATTGTAAAGACGAAACTCAAGATTTACCCTTGAATGTCTTCCGAAATTTTCTGTTCCACCATGAATTAAATTTACATCAAATAATATTGCTTCCCCTTTTTTCATATCAAATCTTTTGAATTTGAATTTTTGGTAATATCTTTTTTCAAATACTGGGGAAATATATTTAGAATTTTTTTCTATTTTATTTATTGGATGGCGTACACGATGTGAGCCTGGGGCTAGCTGTAAAGTGTATTTTTTTGAAAAACCTATTAAGGGGGTCCATAAAGTAAAACAAATTGGAGTTTTATTTCTTTTATTTGATTTAATAATCTTTCCAGCGTTTAAATCAACATGTGGCGGTGGGGCTGCACTCACTGAGTATTTTTTCTTATAAGGAACAACAATTCTAAATGGTACTTCGTTTTTATTGATGCGTTTAAAATTTGTAGTATTACTTTTGCCGAGCAAATAATTTTGATCTGGTATTACAAAATTTTTATGTGACCATTTAAATTTAAGTAAATTTGAAATTTTTTTATTATTTTTGATTTGGTCTATAATTTTTTTGTTTACCTTAATGAATCTTTTAGATGTCTTAGTTAGTTTTGAATTATTTTTTTTATTAACATGATTATGATAAGATTTTAAACTCCATTTTTTTTTTTTGATAACTTTGTCTACCTTAGATTTTATTAGAGTTTGAAAATTTCTTATATCTTTATCTTCAAAAACTTTTATTTTTAAGTAACCATTTTTATTATAAAATTCTATATTCTTATCAATTTGATTTAGATTATTTTTAATTTTAATCGTCATCTTAATAGCTAAAATTATAATTTTTCTACATATTCTAAAAATTTGCTTTGGGCCTCTTTGGCTTCTTTTATATCCTTAAGCCTGTCACTATAAATTTTAGATGGTGGATCATATGCATCAAATCTATTAGTAATGAATTGTGCAAAATCCTTTCCTAATTCAGTAATAATAATTTTGTCATTAAAAATTTCTACTAAACCATCTTTTTCCATATCACTTAAATCATCTATTTCTTTTTTAAAATATTCTTCACAATTAATGTTAAATCTATTTTTAAAATCCTCGAAATTTAATTCCCAATAAGTTCTCAATTGTTGTGTAGCATGTTGCCTAATTTTATCATCTTTCGACAATTTCATTCCCCTAAATACTGGAAATAACTCATTATCAAGACATTTTTTGTATGCTTTTAAATCGTAATGATTCTGATGGTAATACTCGTCACCAAGGTTGCCTTTAGTTGAAGTTCCTACTCCAACAAAGTTAACTCTTCCTCCAGTTTGTGTTCCTGCTGCAGCGTAATGTACTTTTTTTTTTTTTAATTCTTTTATCATATTGTCACTTGGCAATGCATAACTTTCAAACGCTACTCTAAGATATCCTGCCTCTTTGAGTCTTTGGTCTATCACATCTAGTAAATCTTTTCTTTCCATAAAATCTGGTAAAGGTCCATCTTCAACCATTCTGATCGATGCTTTATTTAACCATGGTTTGTAAGCCAATAAAGATGTCTGAACTACAGTAGGTCTTAATTTAATAATTTTATCGCAAGTATCATGCATAGTATCAATAGTTTGACCCGGTTGGCCAACAAGTAGGTCAAAAGCAATAGTTTCATAACATTTTCTTACCTCATCAGTTAATAAATTATCAAACAATTCAAATGGCTGGACTCTGTTTACTCTTCTTTGGACCTCATCATCGAAGTCTTGCATTCCAAAAGATATTCTATTTGTACCACAATTTTTATGATTCCATATTAGCCTATCTTTGTCGACTCTTCTTGGGTCTGTCTCGATAGTAAATTCATTTACTTTAGAAAAATCAAAGTAAGATTTGAGCTTATCAACAAATAATTTTAAATCTTCTTTATTAAGTATTGTAGGAGATCCCCCTCCAAAATAAATTGTTTTAACGTTAAGTTTAATCTTATTTTTATTTAATATTCCAAATAATAAATCAACTTCTTTATGCAAAGATACCATATACTCTTTAACAGGCTCATAGCTTTTTGTAATAAATTTGCTGCAAGTACAAAACCAGCACAATTGTTCGCAAAAAGGTATATGTACATAAAAAAATATTCCTTCGTTAGGATTTCTCTTTAACCAATCAATTAAAGAATTAACATAATCATCGCTTCTGTAATTAAAATCCCAATGATCTAAAGTCGGGTATTCACTGTAATTAAATACCAGATTTTGATGATACTTTCTTTGTAGCTGTTCTCTACTTAAGACTTCTGTTTTTTTCATAAATTTTTTTAATATACTTCATCTATAAACTGAAATAAAGTGGTTAATATGTAGATAGTGACTTTTTAATGCTACAAAATCCATTGGAACTATATTTAGTTTTTTTATTTCTTG
>CEUZ01007283.1_pt1 | contig 26658 bp, 36 predicted proteins | sample 361511 | NCBI WGS metagenome assembly CEUZ01 (sample SAMEA2622822, study PRJEB7988) | marine metagenome | biome: marine biome (ENVO:00000447); feature: surface water layer (ENVO:00002042); material: "saline water (ENVO:00002010), including plankton (ENVO:xxxxxxxx)" | depth 5 m | reverse complement strand
GATAAGGCAATACCATTCACAGATAATATCTATACAATGTTTGGTACAGCTATGCACGAAGTATTACAAGAATACCTAAGAGTTATGTATTCCGAAAGTATTGTAGAGGCTGACAAATTACTTCTTAATGAAGAACTTGAAGATAGAATGAAAAAAATCTTTATGGAAATCAGACAGAAGAATGGTGGAGAAGAATTCTGTACTAAAAATGATATGTTAGAATTTTACAATGATGGATTAAAAATAATTGATTACTTCAAGAAGAAACGGAATCAGTATTTCAGTAAAAGAGGTTATGAATTAGCAGGTATAGAAACACCACTTAGTTATGATTTACCTAACAATCTAAGATTTCGTGGGTTCATTGACTTGGTTATCAAGGATACGGTTAGAAATCGAATCAAGATTATTGATATTAAAACATCAACTTGGGGCTGGAATAAATATCAGAAAATGGATAAGAATAAAACAGACCAATTATTATTGTATAAACAATTCTATTCGAAAGAATTTGATGTTCCAATGGATAGAATTGATGTAGAGTATTTTATAGTAAAGAGAAAGTTGTATGAGAATACAGATTTTCCACAAAAGAGAATACAAACTTTCATACCAGCAAATGGAACACCATCTATTAATAAGGTTAATAGAAGATTACAGGCGTTTATGGATGAATGTTATGATAAAGATGGAAATATAATTCCACACGATTATGAAAAATGTTCACCTCAAAAGAAATGTAAATCATTCACCAAATGTAAGGACTTATAATACTTATTATGAGGATGGAGTAAAACTATGCATGGACAAATTTATACATTAAGACTCAAACTTTCAGATATTTTTAACTCACCATTAGAGGAATTAGTGGTAGAGAAAATTAATGATGCTAATATTCACCATACCTTTAAGCTTCAGTTGTGGTATGATGAAGGTGAATTAACACCAAAAGATTTAAAATTATTTCTTGAAAAGTATGAAAGTTTACTTAAATATAAAACAACAATAAAACCAAATAGTGAACCAAATAGAGCAGAATTCACTTGGTATAATATTATACATAAAGATGATTTTAATCAATCTTATCCATATAGATTTCAGTATAAGCATAGTTATGAAGATAGGGTATTTGGTGTAATTCAAGGATTAAAACAATTTAAAAAGACTTTGAAATTTACAACATCAGAAAAACCACCTAAACAACATGATAAACCAAAGAGAAAACAAAAGAGAAATGATTATGACTATGAGGAGTCAGAATGAAAAGAATTGGTATAGTAGGGGCAAGAAAATATACTAATAGAAGAAAAATTAAAGAGTTTGTATATAAACTCAAACAACAATTCGGAGAAGATGTTGAGATAATAAGTGGTGGGCAACCAAAAGGAGCGGATGGTTACGCCAAGAAATATGCATTAGAGTTTGATATGAATTATGTAGAATTTCCACCACGACATTATCAATATAATCAACATTGTATTTTAGATAGGAATGATTATGGAAAATCCTATCATGTAGTCAATTTCTTCGATAGAAATAAACAAATTGCTGAATATAGTGATTATGTAGTTGCATTCATACCAAAGGGATACAAGTCAAATGGCACATTGGATACAATTAGTCACGCCGAAAAGCTAGATAAAAAGGTAGTGATTTTAGATTGATATGATATTTATATATACATATATACGGAGATTATTATGAGAAGTGAAACAAAGCTAACTTCCGTTAAAATCATAACTGATTTATACAAGAAGTTTAGGGGAGTTGCTTTAAACGAAGAATTTACCTTGCAAAAATTAGTAAACAGGTCAATGGACAAATATTTAAGAGATGAAGAATATAAAAAGTCTATTGTTGAATATGATAATTTGCAAGTTAGTGGTAGTAGATTTTAAAAAGTTATAACAAAGAGGGTTATATGTCTAAAAAGAAAATTTTGTTACTTTCAGATGACTTACGAATGTCAAGTGGAGTTGGAACAGTTTCTAAAAATTTTGTTCTCGGAACACTTGATAAATACGATTGGGTTCAGGCAGGTGGTGCAATAAAACACCCCGAAGAAGGTAAAGTAGTGGATATGAATGATTCGGTTCGTGAAGAAACTGGTATAGAAGATGCATCATTAAAGATATATCCAATAAGTGGTTATGGTAATCAAGAATTACTTAGACAACTTATGAATATGGAAAAACCAGATGCCATTTTACATTATACAGATCCAAGATTTTGGGTTTGGTTATATCAGATGGAACATGAGATTAGACAGCATATTCCTATTTTCTACTATAATATTTGGGATGATAGACCAACACCAAGATACAATGAGTTCTTTTATGAGTCTTGTGATTTGATTATGAATATTTCTAAACAGACGGTGGCAATGGTAAAGGATGCAGCAGTAACTAAACCACGAACTGATTGGGATTGTACTTATATTCCACATGGTATTCCTGAAGATAAATTCCATCCTATTAGTGAATTAGATGTTAAGGAATGGAATGAGTTGGAGAAATTTAAAAAACAAATGTTACATGGTAAAGAATACGATTTTATATTATTTTGGAACAACAGAAATATTCGTAGAAAAGTTCCAAGTGATGTTATAATGGCATATAAAACATTCTGTGATATGTTACCAAAAGAAAAATCTGATAAATGTTTGTTAATAATGCATACTGCACCCATAGATGAAAATGGAACAGATTTACCAGCGGTAGTTAGGAATGTTTGTCCAGATAACGATGTTATATTTTCACATAAAAAATTAGAAGATAACCAACTTAATTATCTTTACAATATAGCAGATGTTCAAGTAAATATGGCATCTAACGAAGGATTTGGATTGGGAACGGCAGAAGCAGTAATGGCAGGAACACCAATTGTTGTCAATGTTACAGGTGGATTACAAGACCAATGTGGATTTAAGCTAAATGGTAAAGAAATTACAGCTGAAGATTATGATGAGATACATTCATTACATGATGATAGAAAGTGGAAAGATAATCCTGAATTAACTTATGGAGAATGGGCAAAACCAGTTTGGCCATCCAATCGTTCTTTACAAGGTTCAATACCAACACCATATATTTTTGACGATAGGTGTAGGTGGGATGATGTAGCAGATAGATTTAAAGAGTGGTATGATACACCAAAAGAAGAACGAAAAGAGGCAGGATTGAAAGGTAGAGAATGGATGTTAAAAGATGAAATTGGAATGTCTTGTAAAAATATGTGTGAACGATTTGTTCACGATATGGATACAGCATTTAAAAAATGGACACCAAGAAAAAGGCTTAGTCTATATAAATTATAAGGAGAAGAAAATGCCAAGAGCAAAAAAGAAAACGACAGCAAAAAAACCTACAACAAGAAAGAGATCACGAAAAGGTGAAAGACGAACAGCTTCTGATAGAAGAAGAGATGTCGGTGATGTTTTTTGGACAAAAGTTGTTAAGGGTTTTGAAAAACTTTTAGAATCACCATTTAAATAAGAGGTAGAAATGAGTTATAAACCATTATTATTAGTTACAGCACCTGTAGGCACAAGAAGTGGATATGGTTCTCATAGTAGAGATATATGCAGGTCATTAATTGATATGGATAAGTTTGATGTGAAAATATGGCCAGTTCGTTGGGGTGGAACACCACAAGATGCACTTAAAGAGAATAACCCATATGATAGACCGATACTTAAAAGACTACTAAAGAATCCGGCAATGGATAGACAACCTGATATACATATTCATATTGTAGTTCCAAATGAATTTCAAGCACTGGGTAAATATAATATTGGTATAACGGCAGGATTAGAAACTACGGTTTGTCCACCTGAATGGTTAGAGGGATTAAATAGAATGGATTTCAATATAGTTCCAGCAAAATTTGTTGTAGAAACTATAAATAATTCAGTATTTGATAAACATGACCAAAATACAAAACAAAAGATTGGTTCAATTAAAAATGAAAAACCAATAGAAGTTTTATTTGAAGGTGCCGATACAAGTATTTATAAATCAACTAAAGAATTTTCAAAAGATTTTGAAGATACCTATGGTAAAATAGAAGAAGATTTCTGTTTCTTATTTGTAGGTCATTGGTTACAGGGTGGTCTCGGTCAAGACAGAAAAGACTTAGGTATGTTAATAAAAACATTTTTAGAAACATTTAAGAATCAACCTAAACAACCAGCTCTTCTTATTAAAACATCAGGGGCCACACCTTGTATTTTAGATAGAGAAGAGATTCTTACAAGAGTTAATACAATTAAAGGTACGGTTAAAGGTAAACTTCCTCCTGTTTATGTGGTTCATGGTGATTTTACAGATGAAGAAATGAACCAACTTTATAATCATCCAAAAGTAAAAGCTCACGTTTCATTCACACACGGAGAAGGATTTGGTAGACCATTACTTGAGGCATCTTTTTCAGAGAAACCTATAATTGCTCCTAATTGGGGTGGTCAAGTAGACTTTCTTGATAGTAAAAGTTCTGTATTGTTACCAGGAAGTCTTAATGATGTTAAGAGAGAATCATTTCCAAAGAATATGCATGTAGAAGGTTCAAAGTGGTTTACAGTTAATTATAATTATGCATCTAAGATATTAAAAGATATGTTTGATAATTATAGTAAATATGTGGTAAAGGGAAAGAAACTTGCTATAATGAATACCACTAAATTTTCTCTTGATAAAATGACTAAAAACTTTGAAGAAATACTTGATAAGTATTTACCAAAATTTGAAGAAGAACCATTACCAGTAGATTTAAAGTTACCTAAACTCAAAAAGGTTGGTGAGGTTCAAGAGAAACCAAAATTAGAGTTACCAAAATTAAAAAAGGTGAATTAGTATGGAAAGAGTAATACAATGTCCAATATGTTTTGACCAAGATGCTTGTTTTGAAGATACACAACCAGACTTCAAATCATATATGTGTTTTAATTGTGGGTTTATGAGTAATTCACAATATACTGAAGAAAACTTAGAGAAGATTGAAAATACAACTCAACTTGTTAATGAATTAAAAAAACTTGATGAAGAACGACAAATTTACTGGTATCCGTCAGTTGTTAATATGGGTCCTAAAGGTATAATTTTTCCTGAAGGAACTGAAGAACAATGGGTTTGGAAATATGCTAAAGTAGTAGAGATACCTAAAGAAGAACAAGAACAATATCCAATTCCTGATAAAGATGGAGAATTTTACACCACCAAGTTAGATGTAGAAGGTGCAAAAACATTTGGTCAATATGATTTTATGGAGGCTTGTAAAACAATGGGAATAACTGTGGAACAACCAAATGCCTAAACAAGGAACAAGTTGGGCACAAGTTGAACCTGGTGATATCATTTCTTTCAGATACCAATCGGTAGTAGATAAAACTAAATCGGCAAGAACTTCTACTATCTTGGTATTGAATGTGAGATTTCAAAAGAAGTTAAAGAATGGTGATATTGGATATTATCTGAATGGAATGAAATTAGAAGGTTCTAATATATCAGTTTTTACTAATAGAGATGAGGCTTGGGATTTATTAACTACAGTTGGTAAATTAGAAGTCGTAAATTTAGAAAATGAGATATATAAGGTACTAATTGAACAAAAATATATGGGTATTTGGGGAGCAAAACAAAAGTTATACGAAATGTTACAGAAAACACCACAAGGAAAAAAGGCAGAATACAGGTCATATGATTGGGATCAAGTTAGAAAAAGTGCCGTATTTCTTGAACCAATAAAACTACCAAAGGCTAGAATACAATTATTGGCCGAACAACAGGGTATTAAATGAAAATTAGTTATGGTATTACAGTTCACAATGAAGCTGATGAACTAAATAAGTTATTAGAAATTTTAATACATCAAACTCAACCTGATGATGAAATTGTAATTTGTGATGATTATTCTGATGAGAAAACACAAGAAGTTATAACAAGTTGGGTTCAACAATATGGAAGTGATGATGTTGATAAAAAGAAAGACATCATAGTATATAAAAGAAAACTCAATGGTAATTTTTCAGACCAAAAAAACTCAGTAATAGAAAAATGTAGTGGAGATTTTATTTTTCATATAGATGCCGATGAATATCCACATGAAAATCTTATTCATATTTTACCAGAGATGTTAAGGATTAATGAGGTGGATTTAGTTTGGATACCACGAGTTAATACAATTGAAAATATGAAAGAAGAACATATTCAAAAGTGGGGATGGAGAGTTTCAGATAGTGGTTGGGTAAATTATCCAGATTATCAGGCACGAGTATTTCGTAATGATGAAAAAATAAGATGGACACGACCACTTCATGAATATATTACAGGTTGTAAAACATATTCACACTTACCACCACACGAAGAGTTAAGTTTATATCATCCAAAAACAATAGAAAAACAAGAACAACAAAATTTATTCTATAATCAAAATTTCAGTAGAGAATTAAATGTCAGAAAATAGAAAATATTTACCAACAATAAGTGATTTGATAGATAGACTTTCTATTATTCAATTAAAAGAAGTGTTTATCTCAGAACACAAAGGACAATATGCTAAAGAAATCAAAGACATAGTTCACGATTTAAATGAACTTATGAATTGGGAAAAACCAAGTGGTGAAATGATTCGAGCAATTATAGTATTAGCACAGATGAATTTACATATTTGGCACAATGAATCAGAATATAGAGCAGGTAAAGGAAAGGGTAATCTTGAATTAACACACGGATTAAATGGTATTAGAAATACTGCTAAAAATAAAATAGAAGATTTAGTTGATCCATATGAAGATCACAGAAAGGATTACAAGATAGATTGTTTGGCTGAAGATTTTGAAGATTGGGAAGTGAGTTGGTAAGTGAGTTTCGAAGTTGTAAAAGAATTTGAAAAAAAGATAGCAAATTTTTATGGGGCACCACATGGTGTTGCCATAGATAGTTGTACTCATGCTATAGAATTGTGTTTAAGATATAAAGATGTAAAGAAATATACAGTTCCACCAAACACCTATCCATCAATTCCAAATTTAGCACAAAAGATAGGAATTGAATTTGAATGGGAAGAACAAGATTGGAAAGATTATTATTATTTGGGTGGAACGAATATAATTGATGCGGCAGTATTATGGAAGGAGAATAGTTATATACCTGGAACTTTAATGTGTTTGAGTTTTCAATTTAAAAAACATTTGAGTCTTGGTAGAGGTGGTATGATATTAACTGATGATTATGATGCCGCTCACGAATTAACACAAATGTCCTATGATGGTAGAATACCAGATATACCTTGGACAGAACAAAATATAAGCACTATGGGTTATCATTATTATATGACACCCGAAACGGCTATGTTAGGTATAGACAAGTTACCTATCGCGATTCAAAGAAAACCTAAAGAATGGGATGTATCAGAATGGCCAGATTTAAGAGAGATGGATGTGTTCAAATGATATTTTGGAGAATCGTAGATAATCAAATTCACCCAATACAAGAAACTGATAATCTTGGATTTGAAGAACAAGAGGGAATGAGAATACCAGATGAATATTTAGATAAACAAAAATTTGTTATTCTTAGAGCTTGTCATGGAATAGGTGATTGGGGAATCATATCAGCAATGCCACGATTACTTAAAGAAAAGTATCCTAAATGTAAAGTGTATGTTCCATCTAAAAAGTTATTGACTACTCTTTGGGGCGGTAAACATAATAATGTTCATACTATCTATGATAATAATCCATATGTAGATGAATTTATAGATAGTATAGATGGTGATATATTCCACGACCATTACAGAGTCTATGATAAAGAGAATACTGATGTTCCATTAATTAAACAAATGTTAAAATTCTGGCAGTTTAATGATGATGAAATGGAAGATTACCTACCAGAAATATATTGGACAGATGAAGAGAAGAAGTTAGGAGATGATATTATCTACGAGGCCGCCCGTGATAGTGAATTTGGTTGTTTATTAATCTCTGATAGATTTGGGCAAGATGATAAAACATTTAATTCAGAAACATTTCAAAAACACCACGAAAAATTAACCTTATTATTACATGAAAATGATTACCCATATTTTTATTATAGCTATAAGCCTATAAAGGAATTGGGATTCCAATTTAATAAATTGATGGATTTGAGGCATGTAGATTTAAGGATTCAGTTATATATAAAATCTAAAGCAAAATTAAATCTTGGAATACAATGTGGAACGACTCAATGTATTACAAGGTATTCAAATTGTATATCAATACAAAGACAATTTCCGATTGGTAGTAATATTATTGAGGGAGAAACTTTAGTGTGAAAAATTTATTTTCAATAAAAGATAAAGTTATTATTGTTACAGGAGCAAGTGGTGGTAATGGTTCTGTAATATCAGACGGATTAGAAGAATGTGGGGCTAAAGTTTTTCGTGCAGATTTACCAAAATGTGATGTTAGAAATTCAATACAGCTTGATATGTTAGTTGCTAATGCTATTCAAGATAGTGGTAAAATAGATGGATTAGTAAATTGTGCAGGAGTAAGTCATGTAAATGATTTATTTGAATATACAGATACAGATTGGGAAAATACTTATGAGGTTAATTTAAAGGCACCATATGAGTTATCAAGGAAAGTTGCTAAACATATGAAAAAGAATGGTGGTTCAATTATTAATATAACGAGTTTGAACTCGGAGTTAGGATTTCCTAATAACCCAGCATATGTTTCTATGAAGGGTGGATTAAAACAATTAACTAAGTCTTTAGCTGTAGATTTAGGTAAATATAATATAAGAGTTAATAATCTTGGACCTGGTTATATAAAAACTAATATGACTAAAGGTAGTTGGAAGAATCGCAGAAAAGAAATAGAAGATAGAACTATATTTGGTAGGTGGGGAGAACCAGAAGATTTAGTAGGAACGGTTGTATTTCTATTATCATCAGCATCTGATTATATTACAGGTCAAGACATCTATGTTGATGGTGGGTATTTGGTTAAGGGTATGAAATGAGAGTATTGAATAGACACAAACCAACACATTTTGGGATTGATTATAAGTATGCTCCAACTACAATGAAGTGGTGTGGTTCTGATACTGAAGAATTATACTATAGAAATTGTAAAGATGACCAATACAAGAACTCATTAAACTATTATGAAGAAAATCCTATAGAGTATAGTTGTAATAACTATGGATTTAGAACACCAGATAATTTTCCTGATACTAAAAAAATAGAACCAGAACACATAGTCTTGAACACAGACTCCGAAGATGTCAGAAGGTGGAAGGAAACACAGGTATATGGTAATGTATTTCTTGGGTGTAGTTTTACGTTTGGTATTGGACTTCATTTAGAAGATACTTGGTCATATAAAGTTAATAAGGAAATTGGTGGGAAGTTTTGGAATTTATCTTTACCTGGTTGTGGAATGGATGAATCTTTTCGTTATTTATATGAATTTAAAGATTGTTTAAATATTAAAAATATATTTCACTTCGCCCCACCATTTCAGAAAACAAGATATGAATTTATTGTAGATGATGAACCTTTAAGATTGAATTTAGCAGATGGGAGTATGATTGAACGCCAACATTCTGATATTTTGATTGATAGTAAGTATCAATTATTACATTTTCAAAAAAATTATAATGCTATAAGGGGATTGTCACAAGATTTAAATTGTAATTATTATTTTTTATCAGACGAGATTGGTTATAACAATGATACTAAAAACTCAATAATTGCCCGTGATATTATACATCCACCACCAAGATATCATAATAAGATATATAAAGAATTTATAGAATTAATAAAGGGAAGATAAAGTGAGAGTAATAATTACAGGAGGAGCAACAGGTATAGGAAAGTCTTGTGTTCAATCTTTGTTTTTTAGTGGAATGAATATTGACTTAATATATTTTAATAGTTATAATGAGGCAACAGAATTAGAAAATGATAATGTTAATATACATAGAGTGGATGTAACAGATGAAGGAGAAGTAGAATATTTTTTTCACACAATAGATTCTTTTGATATATTAATTAATAATGCAGGTGGAAATATTTCATTTAATTCTACGGATAAGTATTTATTAAATGATTGGAATAAAACATATGAATTAAATACAACAAGTGTATTTTTGATGTGTAAATATGGAATTCCTAAAATTAAAGATGGTGGAAAGATAATAAACATGAGTTCTATTTCAGCAAAAACTGGTGGTGCAAAAGGTGGAATGGCATACGCTTCATCTAAAGCTGCAATAGATTGTATGACTAAATCTTTAGCCAAAGAATTATCAAGTAGAAATATATGTGTTAATTCAGTTTCACCTGGAGTGGTTTATACCAAACAACATGAAAAGTTTTCAAGTGAAGAATATTACAGTTCTCTAATAGAAAAAATTCCATTAGGGAGAGATGGTAAAACTTCGGACATATCTAATCTTGTAACATTTTTATGTTCAGATGAAAGTAACTATATAACAGGCCAAATAATAGAAATAAATGGCGGAATGTTAATGAAATAATGGAGAAGTCAAATGGTAAAATTAGATAAGAATAGATTAACATTAATATCAGGACCTTGTGCAATTGAAAGTGTTAAACATGCCACTTTTATGGCAAAGGAGATTAAATCTCGTTGTGAAGATTTGGATATACAATATATATTTAAAGCTTCTTGGGATAAGGCAAATAGAACAGAATTAAAATCTTATAGGGGATATGATTTAGATTTAGCTGTTAATATGTTTCAAGAAATTAAAAGTGGGGCAGATGTATTAGTTACAACTGATTTTCATGAAAGTTGGCAAGCAGAAAGATTAAAGGATATAGTAGATGTTTTACAAATACCAGCATTTTTATGTAGACAGACCGATATGTTAGTTAGTGCATCAAGAACTGGATTACCAGTTAATATTAAAAAAGGACAATTTATATCAGCCAAAGATACTAAGTCAGTTATCAATAAAGTAACATCATCTGGAGATTCTGATGTATGGTTAACAGAACGAGGTAATGTATTTGGTTATGGGAATTATATAGTTGATTATAGAAACATTGTTATTATGAGAGAATATGCACCAGTTATTTTTGATGCAAGTCATACAGTTCAAAAGGGAGCTAAGGGCGGAAGTAGTGGTTCTTGTAGAGAATTTATTGAACCACTTGCAAAAGCAGCAATGGCAGTAGGAGTTGATGGATTATTTATTGAAGTCCATGATAATCCAGATGAGGCACTATCAGATGGAACAAGTAGTTTAGATTTAAAAGATTTAACACCATTGTTAGAAAAAGTATTAAAAATAAGAAATGCTCAGTTAGAAGGTCTTGAATGAAAATTTTAATTGATACATTAGATTTAAAAGAAATAAAGAAATATTCTGATATGGGAATTATTTCTGGAGTTACTACAAATCCAACCTTTTCAAAAAGATTTGGAATGGAAGATGACATTGATACAATCAAACAAGTTTCTGATGCATTAGGTGGTAAGGGTGATATTTACATTGAGGCCTTTGGACACACAATGAGAGAAATTGAGGATAATGCACACCGTATATCAAATGGTAGTAGTTACAAGAACATAATTTTTAAGATTCCATTCACGGAATCGGGAGTTGAGGCAACATCAAATTTATCAAAAATTGGTTATAAAACAAATTTACATTTGATTTATTCCGTTACACAGGCTCTAATAGCAGAACAAGCAGGTGCAACTTATATTTGTCCATTGGTTGGACGGATGGACGATGTTGGTAATGATGGTGTTGAAAATGTTATAAAAATGAAAAAATGTTATGATACAAATTCAGTTACAACTAAAATTATGGGTTCAAGTATTCGTAATGTTAATCATGTTATTGAACTTTATAAAGTAGGAATAGATGCTATTACAATTCCACCAGAGATTTTAGAAAAGATGTTTTATCATCCACTAACTGATTCTGGATTTAAAACATTTGCTAAGGATTTAAAAAACATTGAGTAGAATATTATGTATTACTCCTGTCAAACATCTTGATGGGGTGTATGAAAAATTAGAATTATATGGTGATGTAGTTTACCAACCTGAAATAGATAAGGATACATTAAAGACAATGTTAGATATGTTTTTACCTAAATATTTATTTACAAATCCAAATAAACAGAATTTTATTTTGGACGGTGATATATTACAATGTGGAGAACTTGAAGTAATTAATACTTGTTCAACAGGATTAAATCATATAGATTTAGATTATTGTAACGAACACAATATAGATGTGTGGTCATTAAAAAAAGATTATGAATTAATAAACGACCTACCATCAACATCAGAATTGGCATTTGGTTTGATGATGTCCTTGATGAGAAACATACCAAAGTCTTTTCATTCAGTAAGAGATGGTAATTGGGATTATGAACCATATGTCGGACATCAAATTAAAGGTAAGACTATTGGTGTGATTGGTTATGGTAGACTTGGTAAGATTATGTGTCGGTTATTTGATGGTTGGGGAGTAAAAGTTTTAGTAGATGATCCGTATGAATCTAATATAGATAAACGAGATAGTAAAGTATCGAGAAAACGACTATTGAATGATTCAGATGTGGTCTTTCTACACACTCATGTTACCAATGAAACTCGTGGTATGGTAGATCAAGAATTTTTATCTAAAATGAAGCAAGGGAGTTATTTGATAAATACGGCAAGAGGTGAATTAGTTAATGAAGATTCTATAATTGAATCTATCAGACGAGGACATTTAAAAGGTTATGGAACGGATGTAATTAAAGATGAGTTCGGTAATATACAGAATAGTAAGTTAGTAGAGTTCTCAATCAATCCAAATAACAATGTAGTGATAACACCACATATTGGTGGGATGACTATTGAAGGACAAACAAAGGCCTATCATTGGGCAATAAATAAATTTAAGGATATGTAATGTACGAAAATGATATAAGAGCACTGGCAATCATACCAGCCAAAACAGATTCAACAAGATTGAAGAAAAAGAATTTGAGAGTCATAGCAGGTAAAACACTTGTTGAACATGCGTTAGATTATGCAACAAATTCAGAATTAATAAAACATATTGTGGTGACCACCGAGTCTGATGAAGTTAAAGAATTGACAAAAAATTATAAAGTTTTTGTATTTGACAGAGACGAAACTTATATGGGAGAAAGAGAAGTTGCAGATGTTTATGTTAATGTGACTAAAGAATTTAAAAAGGACTATGAGAATCTTTTTCTCGAAATGACTCATGTTGTAGGAATTCAACCTGACCATCCAGATAGACAAACTAAAGCTGATGAACTACTTGAATATGCCGTAGTTAATAAATATGATGATTTAGTTACTGTTGATTCAAGTGGAACTCGAAATGGTGCAGTAAGAGTTACCAAGAAAAAGTTTGTAGAAAGTGGTATGATGAGTCGTAGAGTTGGTAGTTATCTTGATGACTGCACAAACATTCATAGTGAAGAAGATTTAAAGAGTGCAGAAAATAATATAAAAAGGGTTAAAGATGGAATATGAACCACAAGACCAAGCAAATGGCAACTATATAAAATCAATATATTTAGATAACAAATATTTAAAAAATTGTAAGGTTCATAATTGTAGATTATCGATAATACAAGAATTTTCAGATAATGCTATTTGTGCAGAAATTGGAGTGATGGGAGGGCACTTTTCAGAAGAAGTATTGGGTATAACTAATCCAAGTGAATTTTATTTGATAGAATCAAATACTAAAGGTGATGAGTTATGTGATAATTTGAGAACTAAATTTAGTGAAAATAAAAATGTTATAGTAAAGGAAGGATACTCTTGGGATGTTTTAAAAACATTTGATGATAATTATTTCGATTGGGTTTTTATAGATTCCGACCACGAATACGACACTACTACATTAGAATTAAAAATTTGTAAGGACAAAGTTAAAGATAATGGGTATATAGTTTGTCATGATTATAGTAACAAAGGGAGACAAACAGTTGCAGATTATGGAGTGATACAATCTGTTAATGAGTTTTGTCCAATGTATGGGTATGAAGTAGTTTATCTTTCATTAGAACCAGACCAAAATCATACTATCGTACTGAAAAAAATAAAGGAATAAAAAAATGAATGAATACATACAATCATTAGTAGATGCAAAAAAATTAGATATATCATTACAACCTGATAGATGGAAGTTTGATGATAATCCATATATCATATCAGGACCGTGTTCAGTAGAATCAGAAGAAATGATTGTAGATTGGGCACACAAAATGAAAGATGTTGGTGTTAATGCACTAAGAGGTGGAGCATATAAACCTTGCACTTATCCAATAACAGAAGAAGTAGGTAGTAATGGTTGGAAAGAGGGATTACGAGAGGATGGTTTAAGATATTTAAGGATAGCAAGTGTAGAAACTGGACTACCAATCGTATCAGAGATTATGGACTCGAATCAAATAAATGAATTAACGATGGATTGTATCGACATAGTTCAAGTTGGAACTCGTAATTTTCAAAACTATACATTGTTAGATGCATTAGGTGAGTTGGATATCCCAATCCTATTGAAACGAGGAACTTGGGGAACGATTGATGAGATACTCGGAGCAGTAGAAAGAATATTGGTTCGTGGTAATGAGAAAGTTGCAATATGTTTAAGAGGTGTAGTAGGAGCTCCATCCTATCGTCATGTGTTTCCGTCTATCAGATGGGCACCTGACTTGATGATGATACCAGCGTTAAAAGAGTTATGTGATATACCGATTATTTATGATCCAAGTCATGCTACAGGTTACAGAAATTTTGTTCCATCGATATCATATGCAGCAATTGCAGCGGGAGCAGATGGTCTGATAGTAGAATCACATCCTAATCCAACAGAATCAATTAGTGATGCAGACCAAGCTATTTCGTTAGATACATTAAGAGAGATAGTTAAAAATGTTAAACATCCAATTTACAGTCAAATGACAGATTAATGAATTTAGTAATTAGGGAGCAACCATTTGTTCATTCAATAGTTGATAATTTTTTATCAAAAGATGATTTTGATTTTTTATTAGAGTATGTAAATTCCAAACCTAATTTATTAAATGGGAATAATCATTATACGGAAGTTTATCGTAACGAATCTCAATCAGAATTAACTAAACGGTTGTGGAAGTATTTTGATATAATATTAAATGAGATTTTTGATAAAGTAAATGTGGTAGATAGACAATACGATAAAGATAATATTTATAGAGAGATTGAATTGTATAACTGGGGAAATGACAGTTATAGAGATATTCATGTTGATGAGTTTGAAAAGATAATTAGTTCTACTTTTTATATTTATCCTAAAGAACAGATAGGTACTATCTTATATGGACATATATTACCAAGTTTGGATGAAGATGTAGATAACTTATATCAAATAGAATGGAAACAAAATAGAATGATGTCATTTGTTTCGAGTGATATAACTTATCATCAAGTTGGTAAAGAATTAGGAAAACCAAGAGTAACTATTAACTTTAACATCAAGGTAAATAGAGATGAATAATAAAGAATATGTATTAAATAAAATTTTACAAACTGAGACTTCTAATGATCCTTGGAAACATTTAATTATTAAAGATTTTTTACCTAAAGATTTATATGATAAGATTATAAATGAAACCTTTGTTTATGTAAACAAAAAGGAGATGAAAGGAACTGAGGGTAAAGGGGCCAGGGCATATCATGTCAATGTTAATAAATCAATAAATGTATTTCCTGATGAGTCATCCGAACCATATTTAACAGAGTATTATAATATTTTAATGGATGAAGATGTAGAAAAGGCCATTAGGGATAAAGTTCTGTTAGAGGGTTATCATAAAAATGAACCATCAGTTGATATGTGGGCATCATTTGATATCCAAACTTCAGGATTTGTTTATGATGAAGTTCATTCAGACCACGAAACAAAAATGATTACAATGTTACACTATTTGACTGAGAATGATGATGATGAATCATTAGGAACTCTTTTGTATTCTCCAGATATAGATGGTAACAAATTAAGTGTTGAAAGGGATAGTATTTCATGTGCACCATTTATATCAAATTGTGTTTTACTTTTTGCTCCCTGTAGGAAAAAGGGACATAAGTCGAATCATTCAATGATGCACAAGTCTGATAAAACTATTTTTAGAAAAACTTTACAGACTTTTTGGTTAAGAGATGAAGCAGATTGGACGAGTAAGAAACAATCTGGAAGGATTTGGTTGTAATGCCTGATATTAATATATACGAACAGAAACAAAGAAGTAATAAGAAGGTTATTATAGTTGGTAATAGTCCTTCTATTTTATTACATGAGTTTGGAGAAATAATTGATTCTTATGATATTGTTATAAGAGTTAATAGATGTGTTACTAAAGGATTTGAAAAGCATGTGGGTAAAAAAATTGATATTTGGTCAACAACAACAATGTTATCTTATGAGGATTTTTATCCTGAGAATTATAAAAAAATTAAATATTTATGGACAAGAACAAAAAAGGCAAATCCTGATACTAAATGGTTAAAGTTACCTAAAGATTTTCCATCATGGCCTCGTAAAAATAGATATATTATGTATAAACAGCAAAAACATTATATGAATTATGATAATTTTTTGAAGCCCTTTAAACTTGAAAAAGAACCTTGTACTGGTTTATTAACTATACTTACAGCGTGTAGGTTTTTTGAAAACATTACAGTTCATGGTTTTACATTTGGAACTCAGAACACAAGTGATAACAGAGTAACTGGATATTATCGTGAATCGGAGTTAGATAAGAACGGTGAACATCCTGAAGATATATTTTGGTTTGCCGATAGGAATCTAAGATGGGCAAATAAAAAAGAAACATTGAAGAGGAGAAATGTATTGAAAAAATTAGTAGAGGAAGGAATACCTAAAAAATCAAAGGAAGATAAATACGGTTTTGAAATAGCCCATCCAAAATTAAAAATTTTAAATAAAGCTGAACTGGAGGACATGAGTATATGAAGATACAAGGAAAAGTTTGGGGTAAAACTCAAGAAATATTTGCAAACAATAATTTTGAATTACATAGGATAGAAGTTAATAAGGGTTCATTTTGTTCTAAACATAAACATATTCATAAGATTAATGCATTTTATATAGAAAAGGGAAAACTTAGGATTACTATTCATGAAACGGATTATGATTTAGTTGATGAAACAATAGCTTCAACGGGTGATTTGAGTATAGTTAAACCAGGTAAATTTCATGAGTTTGAAGCATTAGAAAATACTATAGCTTATGAAATATATTGGGTTGAATTAGACCATAGTGATATCGAAAGGGAAACCGTAGGTGGGATTCCAACTGAATAATGCCATACACGGAATCCATAAAGAAAAATATTCTAAGAAAACAACCTTCAATTAATGAAGTTACATTGTTGGATGGTGTTCCATTATTTAGTTGGGTGGAACTGAATGTAAACGAGTTGTGCAATAGAACTTGTGTGTTTTGTCCACGACACGATCCTAAAGTATATCCTAATCAGAATTTACATATGGATTTGGAGTTGGCATCTGAGATTTCTACTCAATTGTTAGAAGTTGGATTTGAAGGAATTGTAAATATAAGTGGAACTGGTGAAGCAACATTAACTAAACATTTACCACTAATAGTAAAGGAGTTCGGAGATAAGAAAATTCATATCGAGATTGTTACGAATGGAGATAAACTTACACCGAAATTTATTACAGACCTATATTTAGCTGGATTAAGTCAAATGGTAGTGAGTATGTATGATGGTCCAGAACAAATAGAATATTTTAATAATTTGTTTAGTGAGTGTGGAGTTGAAGAAGATTTATATACATTACGGGATAGATGGTATGACGAAGAAGAAGATTATGGATTGATATATACAAATAGGGCTGGAAGTATGGGGGGGAAATTATTATCACCACACGAAAGACCTTGTTATTATCCACATTATGCAACATATATAGATTGGAATGGTGATGTTTTATTATGCTGTCAAGATATGTATAATAGAACAGAAATTTTTGGTAATATATTAGAGAAAAAATTAATTGATATTTGGGTAGATAAAAAATTAAATGATTTTAGAAAAAAACTTGTAAAGGGAAAAAGAGTAGTTTCACCTTGTAATAATTGTACTGCAAATGGAATGGTATTTGGTGAAAATCACTCAAAATCATGGTAATAAATATTTATTAACATATAGATGGAAAATCATATGAACAGAAATAGAAAAATAGTAATGATTTCACCACCTGCGATAGCTTTGGCAAATCAAATACGAAAAACAATACCACCATTTGGGTTGTTGACAGTAGGTGCCACGGTAGAAGAAAGAGGGTATGATGATTTATTGTTAATAGATAGTGTTCTTGAAGGATTTGATAATGTAGTTCCAGATGAATATGAAGGTTTTATAAAATATGGATTAAGTGATGATGACATAGCAAAACGAGTTGAAGAATTTGGTGCAGATTTCGTTGGAATTACAGTTTTATTTTCAGGTATGGCAGAGTGTGGTTATAATGTAGCAAGAGCAATTAAAAAGAGATTACCTGATATTCCAATTTGTATGGGTGGTATTCATATAACTGCAGTCAATAAGAAAAGATTAATGACCGAACAGAAAAGTATAGACTATGTTATTAATGGAGAAGGAGATAAAATGTTTCCTGATTTACTTGACCAATATTTTGGACAAAGAAAGTTTGAATATGTTCACGGATTAACTTGGAAAATAGGAAATGAGGTAATAGAAAACCCAAGGTCAAAATTAATTGAGGATTTAGATACCTTACCATTTCCAGCATGGCACAAATTCGATATGGAAAAATATTTTGATATCAATATACCATTCAGTCCATTTGTGAAATCACCAAGAGTGGGAACAATTATAACTTCACGAGGATGTCCTGCTAATTGTAATTTTTGTTTTATAAGTTGGACTGCAGCAAAAGATAGGGGAGATAATAAACCATATAGAACTTTATCTGCGGATTATACGGTTAAGATGATTGAATATTTAATTGAAAATTGGGGTATAAAAGAATTACAAATATTGGATGATTCATTTACGGTAGATTATCATAGGTGTATGGAAATATTTGAAAGAATAAAAGATTATGGATTACGAATTGAATTTCCAAATGGAATACGAGCCGATTTACCAAAAGATTTAGAAAGAAGAAAGAATCTATATGGGGCAATGAGAGAAGCTGGTGTTTGGCAAGTTTGTTATTCACCTGAACATGGTAATCAAGATTATTTGATGGATTATATTGACAAGGGTATGGATTTATCACAAGTAATAAGTTCTTGTGATATTGCCCACGATAATGGTTTTCTTGTTCATTCTAATTTTATAATGGGATTTCCTGGTGAAACAAAAAATTTAAGAAATGATACAGAACAATATGCACGAAAACTTGATGCAGATAGTTTTTCATTTTCATTTGCAACACCATATCCAGGAACAGCACTTTATGAAGAAGTAAAACAAAAAGATTTATTTGTTAGTGACTACGATAAGAACAGAGTTATGTTTGATAAGGTTAATATAATACCACACGATATTTCTGAACAAGGATTATTTGACCATGTTGAGAATTTAAATCGAGAGATAAATGAATTAGCACAAGATAAAAGACCAGAATTAACTAAATTAAAATATGATTTATTGGATAAAAAGGTAGAAACTAAAGATAAAAAATATCATCATAAGAAATCAGAAGATAATTATTTACCTACAACCGTAAATTATTTGAAGGAACGAATAGCAGGAGTATAAGTTAATGATTAAGGTTACAGAAAGAAAACGATTAAAGTTTCAAGATGGTTATAAGTATTTAAATAGAAATATGATAATGGATGAACATCCACAACACGTTTACGATTCTTTGTTAAAATCTTTCACAAGGAATGACATACATCAATACTCCGATATGTGGAAAACATATGAATTATTAGGTAAACATTTAAATTTGAACCAAGATAAGCTCCTAATAACAAGAGGAGTTGAGGGTTCTATTAAATACATTTTTGAGACTTTATTAGATAAAGGTGATACAATCGCAATGATAACTCCAACTTACGCAATGTATCATGTCTATTCAGAAGTTTACGGCATACAACAGATTCGATTAAAAGGAAAAAAACCTAATTACAATATATCAGTTGATGAAATAAAAAATGTAATTCCAAATATAAATGTTCTATTTATAGATAACCCAAAATCACATATACCACAGAGTTTTAGTGATGATGAGTTAAATGAAATAATAAATTATGCAAATACAAAAAATGTAATTGTTTTTCTTGATGAAGTTTACGTGGGTTGGGATAAAAAATCTTATCTACAAAACTTACCAAAACATAATAACTTAATTATAGCACAAAGTTGTTCAAAGATTGCTTTTCCATCTTTAAAAGCTGGATGGTTGATTACGAATGAGGAATTACAGAAACAAATTTCATCGACAAGAAATTCATATGAATTAAATTATTTCGGTTGTAAAGGCGTTGAGTGGATAATTAGTAATCAAAATTATATTGATGATTTGAAACGGTCAATTTTAGAAACAAAACATAGATGGTATGATGTATTATCAAAGAGTAAAAATTTTAAGGTATTTAATTCTGAGGGATACACGTTAAGATTATTCGGTGATAAAGATTTAGTAAAAAAAGTTTATGATAATTTATATCTTAATAAAATAGTTTTAGGCATAGTTGAAGAAAATAATTTAGTTTTTAGTGTTACAAATAATAAAGAAATTGAAGGTATAATATTTGATGAAATTTTCAGTAATAATTAGAAATAGAAATGAAGAGAGATTCATAGGCCATTGTATTCAATCTGTTGTTGATTTTTTGGGTGATGAAGTTCAAATAGTAATAGTAGATAATGAATCTACTGATAATTCAATCAGAATAGCAAATACTTTTGATTATTTGGATATTAAGGAGATACTTATAAGTAAGAATGACTATACACCTGGTAAGTCATTAAATTTAGGTATCAAAGAGGTTATAAATCCATATACTTTAATACTATCAGCACATTGTGAGATAACAAAGTTCAATTCTGATTCTGTAATAGAAATATTAGAAAAGAATAATATTGGTGGAGTTTGGGGAAAACAAATTCCAATTTGGGATGGTAAAAGAATTACTCGTAGATATATGTGGTCTAATTTCACAGACGATTCACATTCAAATTATTGGTGTGAATTAGAAGATAGATATTTTTTCCATAATGCATTCTCTATGTTTAGAACAGAACATTTAATGGAATATCCATTTGATGAGAGATTGAGTGGTAAAGAAGATAGATATTGGGCAAATAACCAAATTGAAAAAGGATATAAAATATTTTATGATTCACAAGTTGAAGTTAAACATCATTATACTGAAGGTGGAGCAACTTGGAAGGGAGTTGGTTAGTGAGTGTATTACTGATTGGTAATTCAGATATAAATAAAGATAAAAAATATGGTAATAAGATTGATGAATTTGATATAGTAGTCAGAATGAATAGATATCGAGTTGATGGATACGAAGAATATCTTGGAAGTAAAACAAATACATGGGTGTTAAATCGTGCTATATCATTAGGTAAGTCAAGAATTAGTATTTTAGAATCAGGTATCCAAGATGAAACAATTCCTAAGTTGATGCAAATGCCTCGTGGACGATATCATAGTGATTATATTGTAGATACTAAGTTTCAAATGAATAAAAAATTAAGTAAAGATTTAGATACTATGTTAATGATAACTTATGTTGAATCTCAAGAAGAACTTCTCAAGTTATATAATAAAATACAAAAACATAAAAACTTTAAAGTCGCTGATACTTTCAAAGTTTCTAAATATCTTCGTTCAAGATGGGATGAATTAATGGATAAATCTTTTTATAAACCTGCTACAGGATTATTGACAATTCATTATTTTTTAGAAAAATATGATAAGATATATTTACATAATTTTGATTGTGGTAAAAGTAAACATTATTGGGGAGATACCGACCACCAATCAGAACCAATGGCAAGTAAACATGATTGGGGATTTGATGAGATTTTAATTGCAGAATTAGAAAAAGAGGAAAAAGTTATTCAATTATGAGAGTATTATATACATCAGTTTTTGGGGATTATGATGATGTAGTAGAACCTAAATTACCAAGTGGATGGGATTGGAAATATTTTAGTGAAAAAAATAGTCTACCACTTTATAGTGATAATAACAGGAACGCTAAAAGATTTAAGATTTTACCACATAGATATTTGAAAGAATATGAATATAGTATTTTCATGGATGGAAATATGTATGTAGTTGGTAATGTTGATGAGTTGGTAGATAAATATTTAAATGATTGTAATATAGCATTCTTCAATCATTTACATAATCAACTTGATCCAAGAGATTGTATTTATGATGAATATAATGCAATTATAAATCTTGGTAATAATGATCCTAATAAAAAATATAAAGATAATCCTGATATAATGAACGAACAAATTAATAGATATTATAAAGATGGGTATCCGTCTCATAATGGTTTAATTACTGGTATGGTTATATTAAGACGACACAATGAAAAAGATTGTATTCAAGTTATGGAAGATTGGTGGACAGAGATTAAGTATGGTAGTAAACGAGACCAATTAAGTTTTAATTATGTAGCTTGGAAAAATAAAACAAAATTTAATTACATGGATGGTGATTCACGAAATAATCAGTATTTTACTCGTGATACAAATCCACACAAGGGAAGTAAATGAGATTTCCACTATTACAATTATACTCAATGAATAGAAGTCAACCATTAGTTAAAGTGGGTGAATCAGATGAATGGATACAATGGATGTCTTGTAACTTGGATGGATTACCACCCGAAAGAGAACCTGGTTCAATGACAGACCATGGCAGAATACCAAAGGGACAATGGGATGATTTACCAGAAGTATTTATAGATACGAATGGAACAGAACATCGTATTGAAGATATACATATGTTAAAGGGAAGTAAATGAAGAATATAATATTTATCCCTGCTATTGATGCAGGACGAGGTAGACATCATTCGTATGACTACTCAATAAAATCTTGGAAGAAATGGGCAGATTTATATGACCATGAGGTTTTAGTTTGGGATGAGGCATTGTATACTTGGGATCAAATGACAATCCCTTGGCAAAGATATCATCTATTTAAAATACTCGAACAAAATAATATAGATTATGGTCAAGTATTGATGGTAGATTGTGATACTATTATAAATCCTAATACACCAAATTTCTTTGAGATGACAGACTACAAATATTCTGCAGTATTAGACAATGGATGTTGGGAATGGACTGGCAGAAGTTTACGACATTACAAAGATTTGTTTGATAATTTTACAGTAGAACGAGGATTGTATTTTAATGGTGGATTTCAGATTGTGAATGAGAGTCATAAAGAATTTTTTGATGAGGTATTAGATTTTTATTTTACAAATCAAAATATATTAAGAGAAAAACAACAGGCAGGATTAGGTACTGACCAGACACCGATTAATTATTTAGTTCAGACTAAAGGTATTGATTTAAAGTTATTACCACAAACATATAATTTACATCATATGTCAAGTAAAAATTTATTGAACTTCGGTCAATCTTGGTGGGGTGATGGAATGGAGAATCTTTATGAACAAGCTTGGATTTATCATTTTAATGCCATTCCTACAAATCAAATGGATAGAGATTCTGCTTATTTTATGAAAAGGGCTTATGAGGAGTTATACAAATGAAGATAGGAATAGTAGGTCAAGGTTATGTAGGAACTGCGATTAAAGAGGGATTTAAAAATCATTATGAATTAGAAACTTATGATAAATATGATGAGTCTAAAACTACGTGTGATTTAAAACAATTAGTTTGGGGATGTGAAGTAATATTTGTATGTGTTCCAACACCAATGGATTCAAATGGGAGTTGTCATACTGGTATAGTTGAGAGTGTTATAAAAGAAATAGATACATATGCAAATGGTTTACAGATAGTAGTTATCAAATCTACAGTATCACCTGGGACAACAGATAGATTAAATAAAAAGTATACTGGTGTAAATGTTATATTCAATCCAGAGTTTCTTTCAGAGGCAAACTTTATAGAAGATTTTAAAAATCAGACTCGTATTGTATTGGGTGGAACAAGAAAAGGAACTAATTTATTACGACAAATTTATAGTAAAGTATTTCCAACAGCACATATTATTAAGACGGGTTCGATAACAGCAGAGATGGTAAAGTATATGACAAATGCTTATTTGGCTACAAAGGTATCATTCTCCAATGAGATTAAACAAATATGTGATAAACTTGATATAGATTATGATAAGGTTGTAGAGTATGCTACACTTGATGAGAGATTAGGTAAAACACATTTAAGTGTACCAGGTCCTGATGGTGATTTAGGATTTGGTGGACATTGTTTACCAAAAGATATAAATGCATTAATAAATGTGGCACATGAACTTGGAGTAGAAGTAGAGGTATTGGAATCAGTTGTAGAAACAAATGATAAAGTTAGAGAAAATAGAGATTGGGAAGAAATGAAAGGGAGAGCAGTTATTTGAAGATACTATTTATTAGTGAGTTAGGTCATACAGATAAAGTATCACGTGATTATACTCATATGAGAACTGAGTTCGCACAAATGTGTGCCCTACAATCAGACCATCTTCCAATATACAAAGTGAATGAGTTTGGTGGAAGTGGATATGACCATATAATATTATTACTTTCAAAATCACCACAACTTAGAGATTTCATACTTCAATTTGATATTGTTGAAAAGGTAAGACAATTTGGTAAAAAGGTTTGGTTTATGCAAGAAGCAACTTCTTGGATTCATCAAACTATGAAATTACCACATCAAGTTACTCATATAAATATTTTAAATAGTGTTGATGGTATATTGAGTGAGAATGTTACAGATTATAAATACTATAAAGGAGTAGCACCTAATACTCCAGTTCATACGATTCCAACATTAATGATTGAGGATTATTTGTTAGATGCCCGTAAGACAGAAAAAGAAGATAAAACAATGATTGGTGGTAATTGTTCGGAGTGGTATGGTGGGTTTGATTCATATTTAGTAGCCGATGTTTATGGAAATCAAATTGATATGCCAAAAATGAGGAATACTGATTTTCATGACCAATTACCAAGATTATCAGTTTTACCACATATAGAATTTACTGATTGGATTTATAAATTATCAGAGTATAAATATACAGTTCATTTAATGCCAGCTATAACAGCAGGAACATTCTGTTTGAATACTGCATTCTTAGGAATTCCTTGTATTGGTTATGAAGAATCTGATACTCAAAGAATTTGTCAACCAGATTTGTCGGTTGGGTTATATGATATAGAAAAGGCCAAAGCTCTTGCAACAGAGTTAAAGAATAATGAATCATTTTATAATGAATGTTCAAGAAAGGCCATAGAAAATTATACTAAAAACTACCATGAAAAGGTATTTATTAAATATATGAATGAGGTTTTAAACAATGAAACATAAAGGTATTCGATTAACTATTGATAAGAGAGAAGATAAGAATACAATTTCTCATAAATTTAAAAAAGATTTTATAGATTTATTTGAGGATTCAAAATGGAAAAGGGAAGGTTCAATACTTGAAGTTTCATGTTATAGAGGTTATACTACTAATGTATTAAGTCATTTATTTAAACAAGTATATGCCGTAGAAATTGATAAATATACACTTGAAAGAGCAAAAAAATATAATAGGAATAGAAAAAACATAAAGTTTATTACTGGTAATGTTTATAATTCTAAAGGATGGGATGGATTACCAAAGGCCGATGTTATATTTATCGATTGTCAACATGATTATGGAAGTGTGATAAGTGATACTAAAAATGCAATAAAACATATAAAGGGTAATAGTGGTTTGATTGTTTTTGATGATTATGGAAGATATAAAACTGTAAGAGATGCAGTTAAAGATACATTAAAAGGTAGTGGACAATTTACTTTTCTACGATATATGGGTGAACCAGAGGGTTCAAAGTGTAGACCTGGTAAGATACTAACAGATTGGGAAGGTGTAGTTATTAGTTATGAAAAAGGAAATATAAGTGAGCAATAAAGTAATAAGTTTCATACAACCAAGTAGAAACAATTTAAAATATTTAAAATGGTCTTATAATAGTATAAGAAAACATTTAGGATACAGACACGAGATATGTTGGGCCGATGATTTTTCAGATGATGGAACTTGGGAATGGATGAATGAAATAGTAAAGAAAGACCAGAATACCCAAATAATGAGAAACAACGGACCTGAGAGATTAGGACATACGATTCTGTATGATAAATTAGTTGATATGGCAACAAATGATATTGTGATGATATATCACGCTGATATGTATGCCTGTCCTAACTTAGATACAGAGATACTTAAACATTTGGAACGAGGTAAGGTAGTAAGTGCAACACGGATAGAACCACCATTACATCCTGATGGGCCAGAAAAGGTTTTACAAGATTTTGGGATAGAACCTGAGGAGTTTGATGAACAAGGATTATTGAATTTTATAAATCAGACTTGGGAAGG
>CEUZ01075135.1_pt1 | contig 26703 bp, 20 predicted proteins | sample 361511 | NCBI WGS metagenome assembly CEUZ01 (sample SAMEA2622822, study PRJEB7988) | marine metagenome | biome: marine biome (ENVO:00000447); feature: surface water layer (ENVO:00002042); material: "saline water (ENVO:00002010), including plankton (ENVO:xxxxxxxx)" | depth 5 m | reverse complement strand
GTTGGCATAGGTTTCTTCTAGTTTTTTATAATCTTTGTTGTTCCAAACAGTCCAAACGCCATGTTTCAAACCAGATTTGTAGGTTCCCTCTCGGTCTTTGATACCATCAGGGCGAAACCAGATCCAAAGCCCTTCCATATCTCCATTTTGGTGGTTTTCACGGCGTTCAATAGTTCCGTCATCGTACCAAAATGTCCATTTACCGTGTTTTTCATCCTGATTGTATTCACCTTCAATTATTTTATAGTTATCCGAATTCCAGCGAATATGGATACCGTGTTTTTTGCCCTTATCATAACTAGTTTCTTCTGTTTTTCTACCGTCATCTGACCAATAGGTCCATTTTTTATCTAATTTGTTATCACTGTAACTGCCGGATTTTTCCTTAATGATGCCATTATCATACCAGGATGTCCATTGGCCATTCAGTTTGCCTTTATCATATGTAGTCTGGAATTTTTTATTTCCGTTATCATACCAAGAAGTCCAGACACTATCCCGCTCACCATTTGTAAATTTTCTCTCAGATTTTTTGGAACCATCCGCGAACCACTGGATCCAAAGTCCATCTTGTTGTCCATCAAAAAAGCGAGTTTGCTCCTTTTTAATACCCGCTTGGTAATACCAAATCCATTGCCCAGATTGCTTGCCTGATTCATAGGCACCTTCCTGAGATTTATTGCCGTTCTCATACCATCGAATCAAGGCACCATCCAACTTCCCATTAGTATAATTGGCTTCCTCCTTGCGGCTCCCAGTTGCAAACCATGTGGTCCAGAGACCTTCCCGGTTTCCAGTTTTGTATGATCCTTCCTCTTTTTTTTGTGGTGGGTCAAAAAATGTATCCCCGTCAAGATCGAGAGCAACTGTTTCTGTGGAATCCCAGACACCATTGCCTTCTCCTTCGTCTTGAGTATTTGGTTCGCCATCATCACCATAATCTTGAAACACTTCCCCTTCATACCAGATGGTCCAGAGACCGTCTCGGACCCCATTGGCATAATTGCCTTCAGTATGCAATGCCCCGCTGGGATAATTTGTAACCACCAGACCATCATTCTGGGCAGATGCCAAGGACAACAGAATAGTGGATATAACCAGTATTTTCCGCATGGTTAACCCTTCCTGTAAGGAATCTTTAAATTAAGGTGATTGTTGGGTGATGAGATGTTCGTCCCCCTACTCGGATACCTTTTGTGAGGCAAAATTAATAAAACAATGACTTAAAGTCAAAAAATAGTATAAAAAGGGTTATTCTTTCTTATTGAGACGAATCCAGAAGCTTTGACCAAACTTATCATTTAGGTTGATCAGGCCCTCGTTGGCATTGTTGGTACCTAGGAAAGTAGTTTCAGTCTCAAATTTATTGTTGGTGCGCAGGTATCCCCCGCCATCACGGCCATTACCAAGATATGTTGACATTTTTCCGAACTGGTTATAGGATCTGAAATAGCCGCTTCCGATAAAAGTACCTGTTTCACCTACAGAATCGTAAACCCGCATCTGACCGGAACTGTCTGCGCCAGTTCCTAAATAGACTGTCTCCTGTCCATCAAAATTATAGGTTCGTAAATAACCGCCACCACTGGATCCTGTGCCAAGAAAAAGGGTTCTTTCCCCAAATTGGTTGTAAGCCTGCATATAGCCATTACCTATGTAGGATCCTGTTTCACCCTGTTGGTTATATATACGAAGTTGCCCTGAATTGTCTGACCCGGTACCTAAGTAACTTGTTTCCTTACCGGAATTATTATAGGTGCGCATATAACCTCCGCCCATCCGACCTGTACCCACATACGCGGACTCATCCCCACTACCATTATAGACTCGCATATAGCCTCCGCCATCTTTTCCTGTCCCTACAAAAAGTGTAGGTTCGCCAAACTGATTGTATGTTTGCATGTAACCATTGCCTAGATAACTCATAATAACCCCACGATCATCTTCGACAGTAAGGCTACGTACAATAAGGTGGCCCAACTCATCTGTTTCTGGTCGGAACCCTAGGTTAGAAAGAATCAATAGTGTTACTAAGGAGCCAATAATAACACTTTTGATATCAATGACTTTCATAATACCTCCGGTGTTTGTTTGTCATTGAAATAATAATTTGGAATTTACTCATATTCATAGGTCATAACTGTAATTGGAATTTCTTGATCGTTTTTTCCTCTGCGAAGCATATCATAACTCTTTATGGATGCAACACGGTTTCTAATATCATATTTAAACACCTGCTTTTCAGTTAGCCGCCCTTTTTCATCGATTATAGCCTTTACAAAGGGTCTGTTTTCCTCATCAAGACGTGTTTCTATTTCCATAAAGACAGAGCCCGCTGAATCAGTCTGAACTTCCGTGATGCGCGAGTTTAACTCGCGGTAAATTTTATTGATTGTTTTTATTGGCAAGCCATCGGAATTATACACTATTGTTTTTTTTCTGCGTCCGAACCCATCATATTCATAAGACTTTGATTCCTGTGATTTTCCTAATCGCTCTACGGTGATTTCATTCACCAATTGTCCGAAATTATTATGAAAGTACATTGTCCTAAATATTACAGAGGGATCAAAGTATTCACCACGTTTTTGTGGAACCCCTAGGCTGTCGATATTAAAAGTCGTTACTTCCAGTATGTACCCATCATAGATTTCTTCTTTTTCCAACATAGTGCCAGTGGAATCGTAGTTGTAATTCTCACCCCATATTAATTCCCCAGTTTGCTCCTGTACATTCAGGTTTTCGGAATTGATGGCCATGCCGGGACTATAGCGTATTTTTTTAACAAGCCTGTTATTTCTGTCATATTTAAGATATTCTTTCCAGAATAAGGTGTCCTCAACTCCATAAAGTGCTGTAGATATTCTATTTCCTTCAAGATTATAGGTAAAATGATAAGAAAGAATCACTTTTTTGTCATATGTTTTCTGAAGCCTTACGCCCTCTTCCGGTCCTGTTATATAAATATATCTTTTGCTTAGAGGGATGGAATGAGTGTATAATGTGCTGTCTGTTAATTGTCCCTTTCTATTGTAATTCAGAATCGTTGAATTCTTCAATTCCTGAGTTTCCGCGCCGAAGCTTTCAAATATTGAATATAATCGAATTGTGGTAGATTTTGTTTTCATCTGTACAGGGTTAGTGCCCAACAAAAAGAAAATAATCGTGTATATAGGAAATTTTTCTAGGACGGTCATCCCGGTATTTTAGAGAGCGTATACTCATAATTCAAACCAAGAATTAAAATGAAATATATGTAAAATAAGGGCTAGATAATATTTACTCTAAAGATGGAACACATCCGACAAGATATAAGAAAACCACTCAATCAATTTTTTGATTCTGTCCTATCTTACTTGGAGCAAGTACAGCTGGAAACAGAAATAATCAAACCAGCAATATCACAGGAAAAATTGGAAAGGATTTTTTCGCTGGATGAACCTGGTAGCGCAGCTAATATAAAAAGACTAATTAATCAATATCTTGCTTCCACAGTGCGAACCGGGAATCCATATTTTTTTAATCAATTATTTTCTGGTTTTTCTTTGTATGGTTTCATAGGCGAAGTAATTACCGCACTTACCAACAGTTCTATGTATACTTTTGAGATGAGTCCGGTTGCGACCATTATGGAAAAAGAACTTATTAGTAAAATGTCTAAATTAGTTGGATATCCTACAGGAGGTGGAACCTTTGTGCCTGGGGGTAGCAATGGTAATATGCTGGCAATGCTAGCTGCGCGTCACCGGTTTGCCCCTCAGTCAAAATGGAAAGGCTTATTTGGGGTTTCTCCACTTGTTGCATTTATTTCCGAGGATGCCCACTACTCTATGTTGAAAGCTGCTAGCCAGGTTGGAATAGGGATTAAGAATGTGAAAAAAATCCCAGTAAATGAACAAGGTCAAATGATAACTGAGGATTTGGAGGATGCAATTATTGATGTGAAAAATAATGGGAAACTTCCCTTTTTTGTAGGTGCTACATCAGGTACTACAGTAAGAGGTGTCTTCGATCCCCTTGAAGAAATTGGTTCAATATGTAGAAAATTTGATTTGTGGTTTCACGTGGATGGGTCTTGGGGCGGATCGATATTGCTATCTAGTGTTCACCGAGATTTACTAGCTGGAGCCGAACTTTCAGATTCGTTTTCCTGGTGTGCTCATAAAATGATGGGGGCCCCATTAATGTGCACGGTTGCTCTATTTAAAAAACCGGATATACTAATGGAGATCAATCAAATTTCGGGAACTGATTATTTGTTCCATGATGAACAAGATGCTCAACTAGACTTGGGCAATATTTCTCTTCAGTGTGGCCGGAGAGTCGATGCGTTGAAACTATGGCTCTCTTGGAAATATTATGGAGATAAGGGTTATGAAAAAAATATAGACCGTTTGTTTTCTTTAGCTAGGTATGCTGCTAAAAAGGTTGAGCAATCAGCTGATCTACGGCTTTTGAATGATGTTAAATCCCTAAACATTTGTTTTCAGGTTTGTCCGAAAGGCATATCTGCAGATGCTTATAATGATATCACAGTAAGGGTGAGGAATCATTTGATGGAAACAGGCGGCCCCATGGTTAATTATGCTTACATTAAATCCGACCTAGTTATAAGGTTGATCACAGCAAATTTTGAATTACGAGAAACTCACCTGGATCAGTTTTTTGATCAGGTAAACAAAGCAATTGATTTTGTGCTGAAAAAATAATGAATAACTCTTCCTTATCTGCAATAAACAGAGATACAGTTGTTTTCCTGTTTATTAATGGTGCTCACCATGTTCATCATTTAATCTTGCCAGCACTTTCCTTCGCTCGTATTCAGGATCGTTACCGAACCATACTTATTTCGGGTAGTAAAGACAATAGTTCTATTATTCGAAAAACATGGAAGGCATTTGGTCGCCCCGATTGTGATTTTCTTGAATTATCAAAACCACTTCGCTACTATATACCGAACTATAAGCATAAACTTTTTCCACCACCTTATTCATATTGGAACCACATCCAAAAATATATACGCGATTCTGCTGCAGTAATAAGCACGTCACACGAAGTGCCAAAATATTTTGTGCAATTTGATATTAACATCCCTTCGCTAATTTATTTTTACCACGGTACCGGTACCCGGGAATACGGGTTCGATCCACACTTAGATTTCTTTGATTTGCTTTTTGTTCCTGGTTTGTACCATTACCGGCGTTTGCAGAAAGCAGTAGAAATAGATTCCTCAAAAATTAGGGTTATAGGTCAACCGAAATTGGATTGGTTGTCTTTGATGATGAAACACAAACCAAAATTGTTTAATAATGATAACCCTATTTTTTACTATAACCCGCACTGGGACATAGGACTATCTTCCATTGAGAAATGGAGTAAACCCCTATTGGAATATTTCATAATAAACAGCCAATTTAATTTGGTCTTCGCACCTCATCCGTTACTGAAACATTTTAAGAATCGTAATGGTTATAATTTGAACTTCAAAGCACCTAATACGGCAAACAATATTCTGATTGATCTTAGTAGTGCTGCTGGTTTGGATGGAACTTATAATACAGCATCTGATGTGTATATAGGAGATGTAAGTAGTGTGGTAACAGAATGGATTTATAATCGCCCAAGGCCCTGCGTTTTTCTCAATAGCCATCATATAGATTGGAGAACTAATCCAAGTTACGAAAGTTGGTTCTGTGGTAATGTTATTACTAAAATTTCAGATTTATCAGCTGCATTGGAAACTGCAGCTCAAACCAATGAGTTTCAAGTAGAACAGGAAACTTATATTCAGAGAATGGTTTTATTTGACGATAAGTCAGCCGCAGAAAATTCGGCAACCATTCTATTTGATTTTTTACAAGGAAAATGAATCCTGCGAATATATTTTTTATTGGCCGTAAGCAGGGCATAGGCCTGCGTCGTTTTCGCTTGAGCCATTTGGAGAATCGCCGACCTGCAGAATCAGATGGATTGCGTAGCGCTTCTTCATCAATCCGTCAGGTGCGTTTACTGAGGAATGCGGATGTAATATGGGTCAGGGTACGACCAGAATTCACCACGGATAAGGAGCGACAAAAAATTGGGAAACGGCTCCGTCCTTTTCGGGATCGAATTCCCATAATCAATGATATAGCTGTTTTTAATAATTACGATTGTAAAGATATAACATTCTCTATATGGAAAGAACATGGTATAGCGTGTCCTGACTTTATTTCTTTTGATATATTCCAAGATACTTACAATAATTCTTATGTGGTTGAACAAATTCAAAATTTTTTACAAAAATATGGAAAAGTACTTCTGCGAACCAATAATGAAACTGCCGCAAATGGAGTGTATCTTTTAAATAATAATATAACAGAAAAAGAAATTAATGCCATTGTAAAAACCCTTGAAAACAGGTGCAAGATGTTTTTCCCAACTCGTAGTAGTACAAGGATAATTGCTGTAGAGTTTATTAGTTCTCAGGATGAAGATGGATATATTGATTTATACCGGGCGCATATACTTATGGGGCAGATTATAAGCTATTATGCTGTTACCAGCAAACAGGATATATTTCATAATGTAGATATGAAAGAACAGTGGTTGAAGCGGTTTATTAATCTAAACGAAATATTATGTGATAATATTCATTCCTTAAAAAGTCAGATACTTCGGGCAGCAAGTGCGTTGGAATGTAATTTGGGTGCGATTGAATTTTTTTTAGTAGATAACAAACCTATATTCATTGAGTTTAATCCTATGTGGGGTGGGCATGCGAGCACGTTTGGTTTCGGTAATACTAAAGTTCAGAATTACCTAGACACTAATATAAAAGAACTTAAGAAAAGGATCCCAAATATATATGCTTGGCTCAATTATCCGAATTATTACAAGGCATTATTTGAACAAATTCATAAAAGCATTCAGTCTACTACCTATTAAATAAAACGTAATCCCTTCCAGGTTGGTGACAGTTATAACAAAATTTTTCAGCACCATTTTTTCCAGCTAGAGAACCATCAGGCTTATAACTGACCCAGAACCAATCATTATTTACAGTATCATAATCTATTATTTTTTTCATTACAGTTATGCCGGTTTTATTCTCTCCTTGTTCATCGGTATAGGCTTCTTTTATGATAATGCTGCCTGATGGCATTATCTCGCCCGTAGTTGTATCGCGAAAAAATTCTGAAGATATCTCATTCAACCAGATTTGAACATAATTGCCATGTACTGAATTGCTTTCCTGAATTCCTGTAAAGTTTTCTGGCGGAGTCCAAGATTCATAACCATTGATTTCATCCCAGATATCTACCGCCATTTCCTCATCAAGAGTCATTTCTTTCTCTGAACAGCTGAGCAATAAAACAATTGATAATATCCTTTTTTCATAATTTTGAACCCCTGTAGTTAATTGATTATTGGTTAGTGACATATATTTTACTACAATAAAAATTACGATATCAAAAATATCACCATAAAACAAATAAGACTCTAACATTACTTTAAGACTAACACACTGAAATTAAATCATACTAAGTCTCTATATATTAATAGATAGGAAATATAATTTACCCCTTGCTTTAAAGTAGTAAACTTATTTAAAATATTAACGAGTCATTAGTTGGCTCAACAAGCGGAGTCCTATTGAAAAAGCTAATTATTATATTGGTCTTACTGGAGGTGTGCATAGCAGATACAAGGCTAAAAAATCTCCAATATAGCATTAAGCAGAATGGCATCATGGTCAGTTTGGACTTTACTAATCCTGTTAAAAGCAATGATATCATTGGTTGGAAATCCGATCGTGGATGGCTATATCTAACCCTTCTTGGTGTAAGGGCGCCGAAAAACCAGATTCCTTCGGCAACATTCAATGGTGTGGTTAGAGATATTGTTCTTGATGATTTCGATGAATCAATTCAAGTTGCAATATTAGTTGGTCGTCCTATCGTAGGGTATGATATTGTCAATTCTCCAACTGATCCCACCACTGTGGTTTTTATTCATACTGAAATGAAAAGATCAGAAGTCTACTCTTTAAAAAAACATATTGAGAAAAGTGGTTCATCTATATTTGGACAAGTTAAAACATCAAAATTTCCGGAGTATAACACAAATTTTGAATCTGCGTTTAAACGTGCCCGAATAGAACTGGGTCCCAATGCAATATTCCGATACGATGGGAAACTATATACCACAAATCATCCCGAGGAAGAACAATCAAAGATAAGAGACGCATTGCGTGAAAAACCAAAAGGGTATTTTAAGCCTAAACCCGGATATCAATCTTTCGATGGTGAGATATATGAAGATGTAGCGGAAGCGCCAAAAGAAGAAAAAATGCCTAAGAAAAAGACCGATGATCAGTATTCTTTTGATAAATCGAAAAAAGATACAAACCCTGACTTGGAATTACCAGATAAGGCAGGGGAAAAAACAAAAGACAACTTGCCAACGGATATTCCATCAGGACAGGTTATGTTAGCAGAAAAAACATCTGCAAGAAAAAATTTTGGTTCAATCATAAAATCAATATTTTCAAAAATCAGTCCTAGGCGTAAGATTGAAGAGAAATGGATTGATTCTGTTAGTACATCATCAAATCTAATAGCAGATGAAAAAAAATATTTAAAGGAAATAGAGGATCTTGAATCTAAAATAGCCCAATTGGAAAAAGGGCTGATAAAGAAAGATGATGTTTTAAAAGAAGAACAAAAAGCGTGGGAAACACGAGCTGAGGAGCGTCAATCAAAATATAGCCAGCAATTAAGTGAACTGGAATCAGAACTTATCGAGTTAGGGGATGCCTTAAAAGAAAAAGATCATCTTTCCCTTACATACCAAGAAAAACAGAATAAAATATTAGAGGAAAAAGAAAAACAGTCCTTTTCTAGGGAGCGTAAACTTCAGGATCAGCTTAAACAAATGGGAAAAAAACTAGAGGACTTGGAGCAAGAAAAATTAATTGAGCAAAAAAAATGGCTATCTTTATCTGAAGAAAAGGAAATGAAATACCGCACCCGAGCTAAGGATCTGGAAATGAAATTGCTGCAATTAGAATCAAGTTTGGCCGAAAAAGATTTAGAATTATTTGACGAAAAAAGTAAGTGGGAGCTACTATCAGAACAACAACAGAATAAATACCGTAATAGAGCACAGAAACTGGAATTACAGCTTGCTGAATTGCAAAATGTTATTCATGGTAGGGATGAAAAAATTTATGCCGAGAGAGATAAATGGCGGCAGTTAGCTAAAGAGCGCCAGCAGATGCTTGATGAGTATGAACCTCTTGTGCAGGATTTTAATGAACAGTTAAAAAATTTACGGCAAGAATTGTTATCGGACCTTTATGATGAAAAAGTAACCCTTGATAAACAAAATGAATCTTCAGAAAAAAATCTGCGTGATTTAGTAATAAAAGTAAAAAAAGGATTATTTCCTGATAGAAATGCTAAGCAGGAATGGGTAGATTCAGTTTATAATGATCTTGCAGAGGATGAATTTGCTTTTCAAGAATATTTCGCATTGGCGCTACCAGATCAATCAGAATCACTGGATGAACCACCTCCTACAAATAAGGGAAAAAAATGGCGTGAGGATCTCCCAACTACAAAACGAGACAGGTATAAAACAGGATCCGTAGACCCCATTTTCCAATATTATTATAATGGCGGTATACGTGTAGAAACTAATATGGCTGGTATTCCAATTTATATAAATGGAAAATTGGTAGGAGATACACCAATTACCATACCTGTTCAGGTTGAACCTGGCTGGCATCAGGTGAGCGGATTTTCACCAGTGTATAAACAGGTAGCTAATTCGGAAGGTCTATCCTATGTAGGCAGCGATCCAATCATTCGTAACAATCAGTTGTTTGGTGCGAAAACGGTGTTTGTGGAGTCAGGAAAAATTGCCAATGTTTCTCTTAAATTTAACAGCATGGGAAACATACCAAAAAAATGGCGAGAAATGAAAGGAGGGTGGGTAGCAGGGTTCCCAATGGTTTTGTTACTATTCTTTTTTATTACTTGGAGTCTATAATGGATCTACTATTTTATTTTTTATTATAAATTTGCGATATGAATATTAACGATAGGATTAAATCAGTCATTTTATCCAAAATGGTAAAACCGAAAAATCGAAAAATTGGCATGGAGGAGGAATGTATTATTTACACAGCAGACCATCGCAGATTGCCGGTTAATCCCTGCAAAGAATTTTCAGCATATGAACTGCTCATATTTATGAATAAAAACTCCCATAATAATGGGAGTTATACATTGGAACCTGGTGGACAACTGGAATGGTCAAGTCCACCATATAATAATCTTAATGACCTTGATGTTGCCTTTAAAAAACATAGAACATTGCTGGAATTAATCGTGTCTGAACAAGGGTTGCGCATTATACACATGGGTGTGGAACCTAATTATGTTCCTGATGATATTGATTTAATTGATCAGCTGAAATATCAGCTAATGAATAAAAATATGGAGAAAAGAGGAAATTTAGGAAAATGGATGATGCGTAATACAGCAAGTATTCAAGTGAATTATGACATTACCAGTGAAAAGGATCTTGAAGAAATGGTATTTGTTGCAGATTGCCTACATCCTGTCTGTGCATATTTGTTTGCAAATAGTCCTTTTCAAGATAAAAAGCCAATCGGTGAGAAAAATATCAGGAATACAATTTGGGACAATACTGATGGATCACGATGTAGGAATTTGATCGATCATGGTATTAATTCACCTCAGGGTCTTATCGATAAGTACATTGAATATACTATGACAGTACCTGGTATTTTTCAGTTAAATCAAAATGGAGATATTGAAAATACTAATCAAACCTTAGGTGAGCGCTTAAATGAAATAAATAAATTAGGCCAGCTTAAAGCAGATGATATTCAAGCTGCGTTGCATCAAATTTTCACTAATGTAAGATTAAAAAATCTGGTTGAGGTCCGTGGAGCTGATCGACCACCAGAAGGCCATGAAATGGCACCGGTAGCATTTTGGACAGGGTTACTAACTGATAAATCCATAAGAGATGAAATTATATCTATTATAAAAAAATGGTCATTGAGTGATCGGAAGAAGTGGAATAAAGCTGCGCTTAATATGGATCTATCCCAACAGGGTCCTGATGGTAAATCTTACGGGGAGTGGAATAAATGGGCTGGTGATATGGCTCTTAAAGGTTTAGAATTAAGGCAGCGTAATGAATCCCATTTGTTTAAGCGATTTTTTAATATTGTTTTAGAAAAAGGACCATTTGGGCTTCAAACCCAACATGCATTCAAATTATCTAATAAAATTTTAAATGATTTCATTTTTGAAACAGAAACACTGGCATAACCTTTCTTGGATTCCAGTTTTTATAATTGGGCTTGGGGCTGTTGGCCTTGGTATGGGTTGGTTTTTACACCCTGAACCCTGGATGCTGGATCAACAACCTAATGAGAAACTATTGAAGGCGACATTCACAGAATTATTAACTGTGGAGATTAATCGATATCTACCAGATTACTTAAGGGTGGTTTATCGCTTTTTTGGCTGGTGGGTTATATCCATTGGAATGCTTATTATGGCCTTAGTTCAGGTAACCAGAATGGGTACAGCATTGGCAAGAAATTTAATTTTAGGTATTCTATTTATAATTTTAATTGTTCTCTATTATATGGTTTATAATTTTCTTCCGACGTCACCAATTAAAATTGCTATGCATATTCTTACGGGGCTTTGGTTTATAAGCGCAATTTCCTCCATAAAAATCGAAAAATTTCCTTAGTGATTCTTCGTGCGCATCGATCTTGATTAAGTTAATTTCCAGCCTTTGGGTTTTAAAGATAATCTAAATGGATACTTATTTTACATCTACCCTTTTCCGAAAAACTCTAGCAGCGTTGTCTGGACTGTTTTTAGTCTTATTTTTAGTAGGGCATTTGGTGGGCAATCTCCAACTAATCTTTGCTACTGGTGATTCAGGACAAAAACAGTTCAATGAGTATGCACTGTTCATGACTACCAATCCTGCAGTAAAGGTTTTATCAATTATTACATATTCATCTATATTTTTTCACACACTTCTTACAATTTATCTGGCCATTCAATCCAAAAGAAAGCGGCCTATCAAATATGAAGTCTCATCTGGATCTGAAAATAGTAGCTGGGCTTCAAGAAATATGCCGATACTTGGAATTTTGATTTTGATTTTTATTGTCATTCATATGAAAAGCTTTTGGTATGAAATGCATTTTGGTGTGATTGGGGATGACCCAAACGGAAATAAAGATTTGTACACGGTCACCGTTGTTGCTTTTAAGGAATTGTGGTACACCATATTTTATGTTTTTAGTATGGTGATACTTGCATATCATTTACATCACGGTATTTCTTCAGGTTTCCAAACTATTGGATTAAATACTCGAAAATATGTTAATCTAATCCAGAGATTTGCCTTAGCATTCTCAATCATTATACCTGCGGCTTTTGCAAGCATTCCAATTATTTTATTTTTACGGAGTATAAATGCTGGATAGTAAAATTCCCAGTGGCCCTCTTTCAGAAAAATGGAAAAATTATAAATCTAATATTCCCTTAGTTAGTCCTGGAAATAAGAGAAGACTAGATATAATAGTGATTGGCACAGGCCTTGCCGGTGCGTCTGCAGCTTCATCTTTGGCAGAAATGGGGTATAATGTAAAGACTTTCTGTTTTCAAGATAGCCCTCGTCGTGCACATTCTATAGCAGCACAAGGAGGAATAAATGCTGCGAAAAATTACCAAAATGATGGCGATTCAGTATATCGTCTTTTTTATGATACTATCAAAGGTGGAGATTATCGTTCGAGAGAAGCTAATGTATATCGCTTGGCTGAAGTAAGTGCAAGTATTATTGATCAATGCGTTGCACAAGGTGTACCCTTTGCGAGAGAATACGGTGGTACCCTGGATAATCGATCCTTTGGAGGAGTTCAAGTATCCAGAACATTTTATTCCAGAGGACAAACAGGCCAACAACTTTTATTAGGTGCTTACAGTTCTTTAAGTCGACAGATAGCAAAAGGGAATGTTACTATGTACAACCGTCATGAAATGCTTGATATTGTAAAAATCAATGGGAAAGCACGAGGCGTGATTGTTCGAAATTTAATTACAGGCGAATATCAACGCCATTTTGGTCACGCTGTAGTGTTGGCTACGGGTGGTTATGGCAATGTTTATTATTTATCTACCAATGCAATGGGCAGTAATGTTACTGCTGCTTGGAAAGCCTATAAACAGGGAGCGATGTTTGCAAATCCTTGTTTTACACAAATTCACCCAACCTGTATCCCTGTCTCTGGAGAATATCAATCCAAACTAACTTTAATGTCTGAATCTTTAAGAAATGATGGTAGGATTTGGGTTCCTAGAAAGAAAGGTGATGATCGTGAGCCCAATGATATTCCGGAAGAAGAAAGAGATTATTATTTAGAACGAAGATATCCTGCATTTGGGAACCTGGTTCCGCGAGATGTTGCTTCACGTGCTGCTAAAGAAAGGTGTGATGAAGGTTATGGTGTTGGTTCTACAAAATTAGCTGTTTTTCTTGATTTTAGAGACTCTATTAACCGTTTGGGCCAAGATGTAGTCAGTGCACGTTATGGAAATTTATTTGAGATGTATGAAAAAATCACAGGAGACAACCCTTATAAAACTCCTATGCGTATTTTTCCTGCGGTCCACTACACTATGGGAGGTCTATGGGTAGATTATGACCTAATGACAACTGTTCCAGGGTTGTATGCTATTGGGGAATGCAATTTTTCGGATCATGGATCGAATCGATTAGGTGCTTCTGCGTTGATGCAGGGCTTGGCGGATGGTTATTTTATATTGCCTTATACTATTGGAAAATATTTGTCGGAGGATATAAGAACTCCAAAAATAAAAACGGATCATGAAGCATTTGCAAAGACTGAAAAAAATGCAAAAGATAGAAATAAAAAGCTCCTTGAAAATAATGGCAATCGTTCCGTTGAAAGTTTTCATCGCGAGCTAGGGAAATTAGTTTGGGATCATTGTGGTATGTCCAGAAACAAAACCGGATTAACTAATGCTATTCAAGAAATTACAGAATTAAGAAACGATTTCTGGAAGGATGTTCGTGTATCAGGGCGTGATGATACACTAAACCCTGAGCTTGTAAAAGCAGGAAGAGTGGCAGATTTTTTTGAACTTGGAGAATTAATGATGCGTGATGCACTTGAACGTGATGAGTCCTGTGGTGGCCATTTCAGAGAAGAACATCAAACGGAAGAAGGTGAAGCAACACGTGATGATCAAAATTTTGCTTATTCTTCTGCTTGGGAGCATAAAGGAGATGATGTGGTCCCACGTCTCAATAAAGAACAATTAATTTTTGATACAGTGCATCTAACACAACGCAGCTACAAATAATATGGATATACTAAATCTAACGCTTAAAATCTGGCGACAGGATGGGCCTGATGAATTGGGAGAATTCCAGTCTTATGATCTCAATGGAGTGAATTCCCACATGTCTTTTTTAGAAATGTTAGATGTCTTAAATGAACAACTACTGAATTCTGGTGATGATCCAATTGTCTTTGATCATGATTGTCGCGAAGGGATATGTGGGATGTGTTCAATGGTGATTAATGGTCGCCCGCATGGGCTTTTACATGGGACTACCACATGTCAATTACATATGCGTCATTTTAATAATGGGGATACAATCACAATTGAACCTTGGAGAGCACAACCTTTCCCAATTATAAAAGATCTAGTTGTGGATAGAACGTCATTTGATAGAATTATACAGGCAGGTGGATATATATCTGTTAATACAGGAAGCGCTACTGATGGGAATGCTATACCTATTGCAAAAGATTTAGCAGAAGATGCCTTTGATGCTGCGGCTTGTATAGGTTGTGGTGCCTGTGTTGCGGCATGTAAGAATGCATCAGCGAGTCTCTTTGTTGCAGCTAAAGTATCTCAATTCTCTTTGTTGCCTCAAGGCCACCCAGAGCGTGAAAATCGTGTTATTAGGATGGTGAGCAAAATGGATGAAGAAGGTTTTGGTCATTGTACTAATACGGGTGCTTGTGAAGTAGAGTGTCCTAAAGAAATTTCTGTTGAGTATATCCGCAAAATGAATTGGGAATATCATCGAGCAAATATAAAGAACTGATAATTCTATCTAAAAATTATTGGATAGAATATTTCTCGATCAAATAAACTACTTATTTTAGTTTAAAGTTTACAGGAATAGAAATCCAGACACCTACAGCACGTTCTCGTTGCTTTGCTGGGCGGAATCTTGTTTTTCGAATTGCTTCCATGGCCGCTTCATCTAGGCCGGTATTAGGCACGCCTTTTAATATTAAGGTTTCTTTTACACGACCTTTTTTATCAATGAACGCTTGAACAACCACCACACCCTCAATTCCGGCTTCCTGAGCAATCTCTGGATAAGATGGACGAATAGGTGACAACGCTTGGGGGGGGTCATCATAGGGAATAAAGATAACCTTGGGTCCTGATGGCGGTGGCGGTGGCGCATCCAGATTTGAGAAATCATCAAAATCTAATTCGTCCAATGTTAAATCATCTGCAATATCTTCATCATCAGAAGGGACGGGGATTGATGGTCGGGCAGGTGGAGGGGTATTGTCAATCTGTTGGGTTTGGGGAATATCGATATTCTCTATAATAATCTGATCAACATCCTCAAATTCAACAGATGCTAAAAACCTCGGGAATGTAACAAACATGACAATAACTAAAATTATCCCCAACAATCCACCCAACCTCACATTAACAGGGTAGGTATTTTGAAGCGGATTTATTTTTTCCATTAGTTAACTAGCGTTTTTGTAGAATAATTTAGTTTCAAGGCATCTGCATCTCGGAGTTTTTCATGAATGCCAGACACCTGCTCCATTTTTGCTTCTTCATCTGCTTTTAATGAAACCACAATTTGAGGGTCTGCCACTCTTTTATCATACATAATATTGGAAATATCTTCAATGGTAAAAAGACGGTCATCAATGGATATAAGTCCATCCTTCGAAACCCAGATATGTGATGTATGCCTTTTGGATTTTAGTTTTTCTATCCGTTTAGCTCTGGGTAGTGTTACAGGGAGACCAGAATATTCTCTCAGAACAGTAGTAACCATAAAGAATATCAGCAGCATGAAAATAATATCGGGCATGGATGCCGTAGGTATTTCACTTGATAGCTTTGTTTTCCGGGAAAATTTCATTATTCACTATTGGCAATAGAAATTCGTTTTGCATCGGCCATTTTCAGCTGGTCAATAACACGGATATAATCAGTGTATGCTGTTTTTGGATGAGCTTTCACTGACACAATTAATTTATCATTTTCTCGTAGTCTGCGGCTTACAATTCTGCTGATTGTCTCTATTGAAGTAGGTTCTTCATCCAGTAAAACCTTTCCTCGTGAATTGATCAAGCAGTTCAAAATGTTTTCTTTCCGGATTTCAATTTCCACATCCCCTGCAGGCGGCAATACGATACCAAGCCCTTTATCGGTATCAATGGTGGTAGTTACTAAGAAAAAAATAAGCAATAAAAAAGCAATATCTGCCATAGATGAGGTAGGGATTTCGCCGCCTTTAAATCTGCGTTTTTTATTAGCCATAAGGCTTTTACAATTAAATTATTTTTTTGTTTCAGCTTCGTATAGATAATCCAAAATCTTCACAGACTGTTCTTCCATTTCCAGAACAAGTTTATCAATACGGGAGACGAAAAGATTTTGGAAGGTCTGAATAATCATGGCGACAACCAATCCAAATGCCGTTGTAAGCAGTGCCTGAGAGATACCGCCGGCTACAACAGCTGGAGAAATATCATTAGCAGCTTTAATAGCATCAAATGCGCTGATCATACCAATCACAGTACCGGTAAAACCTAACATTGGGGCAATAGTGATTACTGTATTTAGCCAGATCATATTTTTTTCCAAAAAAGCCATTTCTAGGCCCCCGGCATTTTGAATCGCTTTTTCTACTTCAGTTAAACCACGGTGCAGGCGTGATAACCCGGCGTGAAATATTGCAGATACCGGGCCCTGTGTTTGCTCACAAAGCTTCAATGCGGCTTCAGGGCCACCATTGTCAATTGCTTTTGTGATATCATCGAAAAATGTTGTCGAATCGATTCGAGACATCATCAGGGAATAAATCCGCTCAAGTGTAAATCCTAAACCAAAAATAAGGGCCACAAGAATGGGCCACATAAAGTTTCCACCATCATGAAAATATTGTACCATTTTATTTCTCCATAATTGAATTCATATAAGCATAATAATTGATTAAGATCTCTATCTTAGATTTCTAATGAGCGGAATTTAATTCAAGGATTCTAGGAATGCATCTGCTTCATGAAAATGTTTTATTGATTCTTGAACTTGATTATCCATCTGCAATTTTATATTGGCGGATTTGTTTTTCCCCCAAGCAGCACTAGCAATTTCGCCTTTAATTTGATTATGAATGAATGTTAGATCCGCAAGCAAAGAATCTTTAATAAACTCAATGGAATCCTTTTCTAGAAGAGATAGAAAATCAGTAAAGATTTGATCGGTTACCACCCAAGAATCTCTGAAAATATCAAAAGAACTAAATTCATTATTATGTTTTGAAACATACTCCGAAGCAAAATTAAAAATGGGACGTTTCGGATTTCTCAAAATTTTCCCTGTCTCAACTGTAAACTGTTGTCGGTATGGAATATAAATATCTGGTGTAATTCCACCACCACCGTATACTGTTCTTCCCGCCCTAGTTTTGTGCTTTGGACGCAACTCTTTCAAACTATCAATTTTCTCTTCACGATTAATTGCATATAATTCACGGTAATAAGCTAGGTCTCTACCGTCTTCGTATGGCCTCTGGATTAATCTACCACTAGGTGTGTAGTATCTTGCAATGGTTACACGCAGAGCGCCACCACTTTCCAAAGGTAATTGTCGTTGTACCAACCCTTTACCAAAACTGGTTTCCCCGATTACCAATCCTCGGTCTAAATCCTGTACCGCGCCTGACACAATTTCACTGGCGCTGGCAGACCCTCTGTTGATCAGAATAATCAATGAAAAATCTTTTCTGCCTTTTTCCGGGTTAGCAATAAAAACTTGATTAGACTCCCGTATTTTTCCTTTTGTAAAGACCAGAGTGTCTTTGTTAGCAATAAACTGATTGGAAATTGCTGCAGCCTGCTCAAGATATCCCCCACTGTTGCCTCTAAGGTCAAAAATAAGACGTTTCATACCTTCTGTTTTCAGTTTATCTAATGCGTTACTTACTTCTTTTTCCGTGGTTGCTGAAAACCGTCGTAAGGAAATATAACCAGTGGTATCATTAATCATTGTTGTGGCACCAACGCTGTATATGGGAATATCATCGCGGATAATTGTCACATCAAATGGTTTTCCGGCACCAAAACGGCTAATAGTGACATTTACTGATGAGCCCTTACGACCTCTTAATTTTTTAAATACTTCATCCTTGGTGATCTTGTAAGCATCCTCACTGTTAATAGCGATGATTTTATCCCCAGGCATTAGACCTACAATATCAGATGGACTGTCTGGAACTGGGGAAATCACAGTGATATATCCATTAAGAATATCAAATTCAATCCCGATACCTTGAAACTTTCCACGGAAAAGCTCATCAATATCACCTTGTTCTTTTGCGGGGATGTATACGGAGTGAGGGTCCAATTCCTCCATAAGTCCGTGAAAAGCACCATCCATGATTTTTTCCATATCAACAGGGCCAAAATAAAAGTGATTTACATAGGAAATAATTTGTTGTAAAACCCTGGTTTTATCACGAAGGGTTCGGTATACATTATCGTTTTTTGGGTAAACTGTAGGTGTTAGGAAAAAAACTCCCATTATAAAACCCAAAAGGGCCGATAGGCACAATGGCCAGATATGCCGGAAATTTCTAATCACTTTTTAATTTAGTTTAAAAGTTTTTACAGGCCGATGTAGAGCATAGTCCTAAAAGCTACGCCTTGTATTGCTGCCATGGGAGAATCGCCAATCTTTGTTCGGCCATTTAGACTCCAACTCCCATTACCAATAGTACCTTTGTTAAAGCCAACACTAATACGAAGACCTACACGTTCTAAGAACTGCCATTTCATTGCAACATAGGGTTGAAAATTGAAGAATGTCGCACTAACATCCCTTAGAAGCCCTGGAACGGGACCTGGTACGATAACTGGCATAACACCAGGAATAAGATTATCTACACCATAATAAAGTGCTCCAGTTGAATCAAATGTACCGTAAACATTGGAAAATGTATTGTCCCATTTTGGTGTTCCTGTCTGCTGGTCCACTGCAATGCTTGCTCGCGCAAGCCCCAGAAGAGCTCCTCCCGAAAGTTCAAGATCTTGTAATAGAGGTAAAACATATTCCACAGAAAATGCTCCTAGAGAAAATGTGAATTTTGCCTGAATGGTCGGACTAAAAAATTCTGTATAATCCTGAGGAGTTCCATCCTCTCCAGACTGATATCCTTCTGTCTGACCACTTTCCTCGTAAATCATAATATCTGGTATCGTACTTATACTGGAGGCGCCTATTCCAGCATAGCCGCCTACTCTCCATTTACCTGTCACGTGAGCAAATCCTTCTCCTCCATGAATTACAAATGGATCTTTGAAATCTTCTGTTTTTAATCCAAGCGTTGCAAGTCTCGAAGCTGCGGGGATGGAGTCAAGGCTGATGTACATTGGACTGTATCCAATGCCACCGCCGAAAAAATCTTCAACGGGATACCCAAACTGGCCTAGAGCAAATGATAGATTAAAAATAATAATTACAATGTTGTTTTTCATGATAATTGGTTTTTCCGCATGAAGACCAGTTTGTGGAGCATTACGTAAATTATGAAGAAATTATAGAAAATAACTGTAAAATTACCTGAAAAACTATTCAAGTGCTTTTCCTTGTAAAAAAAGAGTCTTTAACCTTAATTTTAGTGAGTAAACGAGGTAAGGGAGTTCAAGCATGATTTGCCTCCCGACAAATTGTATTCAAATTTGGTATGAATCATGAGGTTAAGTACGTCTAATGGGAGAGGAACATACTCCTTGCGGGTAATAATATATATAGGCTTGGTGTTTTCTGTTGTTATGGCAGAGGGCACACTCTATTTCCAGGGTATTTATGACTTGGACAAAGATGGGGTTCAGGAATCCCTATTGCTTAATTCGGGGCAGCAGTCTGCCAGTTGGGTTGAATTGGTCGATAATAAAGTCGATCAAGTAATATGGCAATACTCACTACCCTATAAAGGCCAATTTGCAGATGCAGAGTTGCTAGATATTGATGGCGATGGTTTGTTAGATCTGGTAGCCATTACAAAACTTTCTCCATCAACAGATACAAAGGATTGGCTCTATATTTTTAGGGGCACTGGGAATAATTTTGAAGCCATTCCTTCCACACTGAATTATACATCTTTGGATTTGGGGAAAGTCCGACCACTAAATATTTCCAAAATATCAAAAACCAATAATCAATTAGCTGTAGCATTTGGTACCCCGGTGCGACAGGCAATTATTTTCAATTTATCTCTTTCGGATGAAAAAATTACACTGAAAAATAAGAAGATGCTGAGTGCCCCAATAATCGAAAATGGATATGGTCACCTGTTTGCCAGTGGTTTCATAAGCAACGGTGTAAGTTATTTGGCAATTATATCCCCGGAGGGCAATAAAATAAAGACTGCTGTATTTGATATGGACTCTAATGGCCTGTTGTTGAAATCTGATTTGTTACTTGTGGGCGATGCTAAGCAGTTAATAGGTGCCGGTATCCAGCCATTTAAAACAATGCAAGCCACTAGTGATGGTTTGGTGGTTCCATATGGTACAGATGATGTTTTTTTATTACAAGTTAAGGGAGAAGAGTTAAAACTGAAAAAAACAGATATGACTGGACAAGCTATACCGCAAATAGTAGAATATCAACATGGCGAAGTACAGAAAAAAGTTATAAAAAAAACATCTGATAATAGCATGATTCCTCCGGTACCCATGCCAATTCGAAATGAAAGGATGAATTTTAAGGAACTCACCAGCTTGCCGTATGATTATAAAGAAGTTCAATTCAAAAAGAAAAGACCGACGTTACCCCGTAATAAAGATTTAGATGTATTAACACCAACTTTGGGTGATTATCTGGCTTCTATTGAGGCTAAAGAAGCGCAACTTAAAGAAACTGATATTGAAAGAACTGGTGTGCCAAAAGCAACTCAAGAGATGCATAGTGAACGCTGGGCAGATGAAGCAGGATTTGAACAGGTTAATCTTGGAGAATATATTTCGGAAATGGATGATGCATCGAAAACACCAGTTGTTCCTGCATTGGATGACGGTGTAGTCACATTTACCAATACAGTTCATGAAGTAATTGCTTTTAAACCTGTGGCCCAAGGCATCAGCCAATTTGAACCTGTAGAAGGTGAAATTGACCTTTATTATGTGTTAGCCATAACACCTGCTGTGAGTGAGTCCAAAGATCGGTATGTTTTTGATGGCGAGGCGCCATTTGGAGTGTCTGTAAATCAGATACCACAGATTGGTGAACCGACTCATTTTCAACATGGGATTTCGGCTAATTTGAATGGCTTGCGTCGGGGAGAGACATTCGATTTTGCTTATTCGTTGCGTAATGCTCAGACCGATAGTGTGACGACCTTGATCATGGTACACGATATGCAGACCAATGTTGTTTTCATGTCAATTCTTCCGGAAAGAGATTCCCTATCTCAATCCTATCAACCGGAAGCTTTTGATCCCACATTATTTGAATTTCCTGATTATTTCTTTGATGGCTTTCCTACGTCACTGGGAATGGATTTTACAGATAAACTTATTCGGTTTTCATTTGCAGGAAACTCTGATACTACTATACATAAGGGGATTTATCTTTCCTCTACAACTCCATCGGTTCCTGCCCAATCTTTGGCTGTCTTTATGGATGATGGGAAATTACAGGCCATTCGGGGAGAAATTATTGTTCGTGAGAATGGATCCAAGAAAGTAACAACGGAATTTGACTTGGATGGCTATGTAGAGCCCAGTGTTATGTTTTCCAGACTAATCGAAGAATATTTTCCCGATTCTCTGAAAGTACAGCTTTTGCAGGATGGATCTTTGAGAGAGCCCCTATTTGGGCCAAAGGATAAATTGCCTAAGATTGTTCGGGAACAGCGTCTTCCAGATGTGCAATTTGACCAAGGTAATCCAGAAATTCCGGTGGCACCGATTCAAAGCTTAGTGCCAGATGCTGAATCATCGATAACAGAGGAAACGACAATCAAAGAAAAGCAATATACTCCTGAAGCCGTTGATCCAACTGTTGTAGTTCCAAAAATAAAATCTGTAATTGATGATTCGCTCAAACTTGAGAAGGTAAAAGAACTTCCGATAAATGCAGATAAAGAGGATAATGACCCAACCGAATCCTTACCTCCGATTCCAGAAGAATCACAGCCCGAATCATCAGTCCCTGATCCAAAAAATAGTAATGAGTATTAAAATTTGATTATAATTGATATTATTTATGTATCGAATCAAAACTAAGTATTATTTATTTCTTGGATTATTACTTTCTGGCAACTTATTGCTGGGGCAAAAAATTGTTCATATGAATGGCTCCTATGATTTGGACGGTGATAAACTATTGGAGTTTATTTCCTTGGAACTGGCCCCTGAAAAAGATGTTTTTCCAACAGTTGTTCGTTATTATGAAATGGATGTAGACGGTTATCAGAATCTTGTTTGGGAATTTTCTCCGCCAGCAGGCCTTGATGGTTATTTTGTGGATGCCCGGATAGGGGATCTGAGTGGAAATGGTTCACCCAATCTGATTCTTATTATGAATCTTTCCCGGTTTGGTGATAATACCACTCCTCATGTTTTTATAGCCACTTATTCTTGGGATGGGGGATCATTTTCAGAACTACCCTCAGCAACTCTAGATATTGGTAAGGGTGATCGGTCACTACGCTGTAATAATTTTCAATTACTTGACCAGGACGCTGATGGCGATGAAGAAATTGTTCTTTCCTTGGGCAGTCCTTTCCGAGGATTTGCCATTGTAGATTCTAGAGATGAAGGGCTTGTTTTAACAAAAAAAGTAAGACCTGATGAATTATTGATTGGATCAGCACTCTTATATGTTGGTGTCGTGGATTATGACAGTGATGGGTATGAAGATGTTTTGGCTTTAAGTCAAGAAGGGAGCACGCTAAAAGCACAGCCATTTTATAACATTGGTGGGGTTTTTGATTCTGGTCATATGATTAGAAAAACCATTGATGGCCTCGATGGTATATTGCCCAGATCTTTTGAACTTACAGATTGGGATGCTGATGGGTTTTTTGATGTCTTGGCAGGTTTCAGTTCTGGGGATGTAATTGGCTTTACTTTAACTCCGGCTACACTAGTTGTAGAAGAGGTTCCTGTAAACCCGGGGCCTTTAACCCAGATTACTATTGAGGATATTAATCAGGACACTTACGAAGATATACTTATGTTGTCCTCCGATATCAACACCTTGACTCTGGTTTCAGGAAAAGATGGAGCCGTAGAAGGTGTGCAGAATGCTATGAGTAATATTCCGCAAAATATACAAATCTTTGCCATTATGCCTCTTACAAAGTCAGGGCTCTACACCGGAAGTGTTTTAATCTCTGGCTGGAGTGGAAAAGAAAATTCCCTCTATATTGTGGATCTTGGTAAAAAATCAGATCGTTTTGACCAAGGGTTTATTTTAAGCTCCGATTTTATTTCTGAAAAACTACCGAACCTTTTGTCCAATATTCAGGATGACAAACCGGAAGTTCCAGAAGTATTTATCGAAGTATCTCCAGAAGAAATCACTACTCTAGAATCGCAGACTCAAGAGCGGATCATTACAGATCTTGGCGAATCACCTCGAGCATTTATTCCTGGAACTTTGGATCCTAGAATCTTGGAAGGTAAGGTTTTAAAAGAACAGCCACGTATACAGCCCCCTAAAAAAATTGAAAGAACGCTTGAAAAACCAAAAAAGCCAAAACAAAAAGAGACAGTGGGGATGCGTTTACCAAAGCATATTCTACCAAAATATGTTTTAACTCCAGGACACCCATTCCTCTATGAACTTCCTAAAAATGAAGACGAAGAATTTTACAGTTTCCGCTGGGAATCATTGCCCCCACAAGGGATGTATTTTTTTTACGAATCGAAATCAATAAACTGGGTACCGACTGAAAATCAACTTGATGCTTTCCAGACTAGCTATCATGTTAGGATGAAGGTTGATGAAATTATGGAACCTATTTCTGCTTCTACGGAAAACAACCAAGAATACAAGGCATTACCTGTTCTTGAAAGTCGTGATGAAAGCATGTGGATCTATGTGAATGACCCACCTCGGTTTTTAACTCAACCTGAAGAGACAGAGTTTGTTGCTGGTGCGACTTTTAGGTACGAACCAATTGTTCAGGATCGCAACAAAGATGCCGCTTTTCAATTTGACCTTGAGATTGCCCCGGAAGGTATGACCCTGGAAAATGGAGTCATCATTTGGGAGACAGATAGTAGCCATGCTGATGTATATGATGTTCGTTTGATTGTGTCTGATGGATTTGATAGAACGGCTCAGGAATTTAAATTATTTGCTCGTTCTGGTGTGCGTATATTGTCCACTGCACCTATGATTGGTAAGGTAGGTGAGAACTACAGCTACTCGGTGAAGGTTTGGAAGCAAGGCAAAGATGAAATTGTAAAATATAAACTTTTTTACGGTCCAGATGGAATGAAAGTGGACCCAAAAGGGAATGTGCTCTGGACACCCAATCCTGTTCAAGTTGATACGGTTAAATATGCTCTTGTAGCTATGCATGGGGTGGCTACAGACACACAATTTGTGAATTTATTTATCAACCATCCGCCAATTATAAAAAAAGCACCTCTGCCCATGAATAAAATCAATGTGGGCGGAATTTGGGATTATCAATTGACAATTGAGGACCCCAATATAAAAGATCAAATTGTTTATACCGCACATAGTCTACCTCAAGGTATGCGTATGGATCCAAACACAGGCCGTTTACGATGGGAGCCCGGTTTACAGGATGTAGATTTCCATAAGCTGAGGATTGAGGTATCCGATGGACATGAATCTAGATTTATTGAGTCTGAATTCTTTGTCAATGCACCTATTCAAATTATTTCAGTGCCTTCCATGGCTGCTACAGTTGGTTTAGAATACGCATACCCGATAATGACTGTAGATAAAAATAGAGGTTCACTTTTGCCGTTCAATAAAGTTGTGAAAGTTGAAAATGTTTCAACAATTAGGATGTATTCAGTGAACATCACTGATGATGTGGTGTTAGAAAATATTGATCGATATCTTGCTGATTGGCATAATGCTGATGCAGTTTATTATGTTGACCCAAAACACCCTTCCGATTCTCTGTTTTCACGGTTGAATATGAAACGTTATACACATTCTGTATTTTTTGAAGAGAATAGACTTTGGGTAATCCTGCAGACTGTTGATGGTCGAACCATCAAGATCAAAGATTTTTTATGGGAATTTTTCATTGGTAAAGATAAAGGTCGCCCACCGCGCGTGGTGGTGGAACGAATCAGTCCTATCAAATATTCATTGTTAGATTTTCCAGAAGGAATGGTTGTGGATGAAGGGTCAGGGACCATTCGCTGGACACCAAAAATCGATCAGGTAAATACGCAGAGGATTACAGTAATTGTCTCTGATGGTTACACAAAGGACGAACAGACTTTCGAAGTGTATGCCAACCATTTACCCACTGTTGTATCTAATCCACCAAGAATGGCTTTGGTTGGCGATTTATTTAAATATCAAATAAATGTAGATGATAAAAATGAAAATGCTAATCTAGAATACACCCTTGTGAAAGGTCCTCACGGTATGCAAATGGACCGTTACGGCAAAATTTTATGGGTTCCTAAGGCAGCGCAAATTAATTATAATAATTATGAAGTTTCTGTCAGTGATGGTTATGGAACAGATATACAACAAGGCAGAATTTTTGTAAATAACCCTCCAACCCTGATGTCAGCACCAAAACCAGTGGGGCTTACTGGACATACTTGGCGTTATAAAATGACCACAGAAGACTTAAACAGAGATCGTGTAACCTACCGCGCTGTTCGCCTGCCAAAATATGCTGCATTTGATAAGAAAAAAGCTATAATTGAATGGACACCGCGCCAGAACCAAACAGGCATGAATGATTTTATATTAATGGCCATTGATGAGCATGGAGCAACTACAGCTCATGAATTTCAGGTTCATATATTTCATGATCCTAGTTCAAAACAATTGGTCAATACAGGCTGGCCATTGATGCTTACTTTTGTAGGTGTGGTTTTTGCATGGGGAATGTCTAGTTTATAAAAGGTTGTAGTAGCTGTTTTAATTTTCTTTCATTATAAAATATAATATGAACACCAAGTACAATAATAGGATACACGCTTTTGAAATTTTGGATTTTCACCCAATCTTTTTCTGTGGTAACTAAGTATTCTGCATCTGTTTTATTGGCTTGTTGATCGATGATTATAATATCTTTCTGTGAATAACAGTAATGGTCATCAAATTCTTT
>CEUZ01133603.1_pt1 | contig 26750 bp, 23 predicted proteins | sample 361511 | NCBI WGS metagenome assembly CEUZ01 (sample SAMEA2622822, study PRJEB7988) | marine metagenome | biome: marine biome (ENVO:00000447); feature: surface water layer (ENVO:00002042); material: "saline water (ENVO:00002010), including plankton (ENVO:xxxxxxxx)" | depth 5 m | reverse complement strand
CCGTGTCTCAGTCCCAGTGTGGCTGGTCGTCCTCTCAGACCAGCTACTGATCGAAGCCTTGGTAAGCTTTTACCTCACCAACTAGCTAATCAGGCATCGGCCGCTCCAAAAGCGCAAGGTCTTACGATCCCCTGCTTTTCTCCTCAGAGATTATGCGGTATTAGCACATCTTTCGATGCGTTATCCCCCACTTAAAGACACGTTCCGATGTATTCCTCACCCGTTCGCCACTCGCCACCAGGGTTGCCCCCGTGCTGCCGTTCGACTTGCATGTGTAAAGCATGCCGCCAGCGTTCAATCTGAGCCAGGATCAAACTCTTCAGTTTAATACTGTTAAAACTCTCGCTTGACTTGTTACATCGTGCGAGCACTTCTACTTTTAGTTATCTAAAACTTCATTTCGAAAAATAAAGCATTTAGACACCCCTGCAAAATGCCCACACCTATCGGCTGTAAATTTTTAAAGAACTAATTTACCCTATAACACATAACGTAAGGGCAAGCGATTAATTATATAACCAGCGAATCCGTATAGCAATGTATTTTTTTATTCTAGAATATATTTTAAGCTTTAAAGGATTGTAATTTTAGAGAACCGTCTCTTTCCCACCTGAATCACAGAAGTTGTTCCAGATTTTATCTTAAGATTTTTATCATTTACTTTTTCTCCATCCAGTCTCACACCCCTCTGCTCTATCATACGAAGAGCCTGGGTTGTGCTTTTTGTGAGACCAGTTTGTTTTAAAATTTTTATTATAGGCAACCCATCATTTTCACCATTTAATTTTATTTCTGGAATATTTTCGGGTATTACCCCATGTTTAAAGCGTGCTTCAAAATTCAACGCTTCTTTTTTAGCTTCTTCCTTATTATGAAAACGCGCCACTATCTCCTTAGCCAGTATTACTTTTATATCTCGTGGATTACGACCTTGCTCTACCTCCTTCTTCCATTTCTGGATAATAACTAAAGATTCAAAAGATAATAACTCTAAATAATTCCACATCAATTCATCAGAAATTGACATTATTTTTCCAAATATTTCCTCTGGTCTCTCATCTATACCAATATAATTATTTAATGATTTAGACATTTTATTTTTCCCATCAAGTCCAACCAAAAGCGGCATAGTCAGAATACATTGCGGGGACTGACCAAAATGTTTTTGTAGTTCTCGCCCAACTAATAAATTAAATTTCTGATCAGTGCCACCTAATTCAAGATCTGCTTTGAGCATGACTGAATCATAAGCTTGAATCAATGGATACAATAATTCATGTATAGCAATAGGCTGATTATTTTGATATCTCTTACCAAAGTCGTCTCGCTCTAGCATACGGGCTACAGTATGCGTTGAAGATATTTTTATTAAATCAGCTGTATTTAATTGACTCATCCATTTTGAATTAAATACAATTTCTGATTTGTCAGACCTTAGTATTTTAAATACTTGATCGGTATAAGTCTTTGCATTTTTTATTACCTGATTATGCGTTAAAGGAGGACGAGTAGTATTTTTCCCACTAGGGTCACCTATCATTCCTGTAAAGTCACCAATTAAAAATAAAATATGATGGCCCAGGTCCTGTAATTGACGTAATTTATTGAGCAGAACCGTATGACCTAAATGTAAATCTGGGGCAGTAGGGTCGAAACCAGCCTTAATCCTTAAGGGAGTACCTGTAGTAAGTTTTTGTTTAAGCTCACTCTCAACCAAAAGCTCATCACAACCACGCTTAATAGTTTCCAACTGATTTTCTATATCTTTGAGCACGATTATTATATGGATATATTATCTAAGATTATCTTCTGCAAAGCCCAAATTAATACTATATTCAAGCTCTAAATTCCTAAATAGGATACTACTAAATTTAGTAGATAGAAAAGAATAAATCATTCCGTTTAGTACGAAGCTAAATATATAGTGAGCATACTCACTCTAAAAGAGGCAAGCTAGATTAATAGCCCTCTTATTATCTTATAAAATAATTATGCCCCATTTAAACTAAAAATATCAGAATAATGCAAATAATAGATAACAAGATTATGGTGCTTTTAGTTCCAATAAAGGCTGACCTGAATAGTGCTGCATCTGATATGCTGCCCATAATCTACTCGCAATCCGATAAGCAAGCATATTTACATGTTCTTGCAAAGGTTGATTACCAAGTTCTTCCGTAGTCTGTTTAAAAATTTTTAACCATTGCTCAAATAATTCAGGACGAAGATTTGGTATAGCCAAATGTTTTGGCATAGGTGCCCCACTAAAACGATTAGTACCCAACAAATTCCCTGACCAAAAATTATTCATCTGTATAAAATGGGCTTCCCAATTAGTAACATGAGCTTCAAATATTGGGCCTAATAAAGGGTCCTTTCTAGCTTTTGCATAAAAGGATCGTACTAATTGGTTAATCTCATTTTCAGTACATAAAGAAGAACTTAACATAGAAGAAATTGATTACAACATTTATTGATAAATTTAAATTTACTAAAGTAAGGTATCTGAAGATTTTTCTGGTAAATGCTTTAGTGGATCTACTTGCTTTCCATTTTTCCGAATTTCAAAATGAAGCCTTACTAACTTACTATCGGTTTTTCCCATCTCTGCAATTATTTGCCCCCTAGCTACTTTTTGCCCCTCCTTTACCAAAAGTTTACTGTTATGAGCATACGCGCTAAGGTAGGTATTGTTATGCTTTATAATAATAAGCTGCCCATATCCTCTTAACCCAGTTCCACTATAAACTACCCTGCCTGCAGCTGAAGCTAAAATAGGTTGTCCTGTCTTACCTGAAATGTCCATACCTTTGGTACTTTCTGTAAAATGACTTGATACCCTTCCTTCAGTAGGCCAAATCCATTTAATACCAACATTGTCAGGAGTAATCCCACTTATTTCAGTAGACTCTTTTTTTCTTGAGCCTTCAACAATAGATGGAAGCACACTCTCTAATTCTTTTACCTGAGATATAGCTTGCTCTGAATATGCAAGCTTCAATGATTTTGGCTCCATCTTCAATAAAGTAACAGCTGTATCTTCTGGGATACTCCGCACTACTGATGATGGCTCTGGATCAGGAAGTGGAAATACAGATGGCTTCTTCATTAAGCTTGGTGGAGATATTATAAGTTGCTGACCAATATCGATAGAACTAGGGTCTGCTAAATTATTCCACTTTGCCAGATCTTTGTAATCGATATTATATATTTGAGAAATACTATAAAGCGTATCTCCTTTTCGCACAGTATGTCTTTTTATAGATCCTTTAGAATGAAGTGATGCTGCAGAATTTTTTGTGTCTATTTGATTCTGTCGAATAGACACACAACCTACTAATGAAAGACAAATAAAAAACTGAAGAAGAATAATGCCAAATATATGTTTCCTGCTACAAAAAGACTGCATACAGCATTTAACACCCTTAATAGAAAATAATACTTTATTCACAGAACTTATCTCACCTTTCTTCATTCACACCTTCTCTTGTCAGCAAAGTTTAATTTTTTACGATACCAGACAGTATTGGCACAAATTTTACTTCATCCAAAATAGTTTCTTTATAACCCTGTATGTTACGTTCAATTACGCATAGATACTGCTCTTGACTACCTTTTGGATAAACCATTCTACCACCGATTGCTAATTGTGACAGTAATGCAGAAGGAAGATGCATTGTTGCGCATGTCATAATAATGCCATCGAATGGTGCCGCTTCAGGCAGCCCATGGAGCCCATCTGCATGCTTCAATCGTACATTATTAAGACGAGATTCTCGTAGACGTGAGCGGGTTCGGCTTAATAAAGATCCAATACGCTCCACTGAATAAACCTCATCTACAAACTGAGCTAAAATTGTTGTTTGATAGCCACATCCCGTTCCAATCTCAAGAACTTTCCCAAGATCTGATCCTGCGCGGAGTAATTCACTCATTCTCGCTACAATGAACGGACTGGAAATAGTTTGTCCAAAATTGATGGGGAGCGCAACATCATCATATGCACGACTTGCAATAGCCTCCTCAACAAATAAATGACGAAGTGCAGAATTCATTGCTGCCAACACTACTTCATCTTGTATATTTTGATCACGCAAACGACTAATCATTCTCGCGCGTGTGCGCTGAGAAGTCATGCCAATGCCAGAACGATGTATACTCAAACTAATATCTCTTTAAATATTAAATATCAATATACTGAAATTTTCTATCTATAAATTTTATTTTAACCACTGCTTAACCATTTCTAGCTGATTATATTGAGTCAAATCAATCTGTAACGGTGTAATTGACACCCGATTTTGTTGAATTGCATGAAAATCTGTATTCTCACTTGCATCCTGCACAGCACCTGCAGCACCTACCCAATACACAATATCACCACGCGGGCTTTCTGACTTAATTACTGGCTCTGCTTTATGCCTCCGTCCAAGTCGTGTAACCGCAATACCCTGTAAATTATTATATGAAATATCTGGTACATTTATATTTAACAATATAGGTTCATGAAAATTATTTTTTCTAAACCTATTCACAATATCAACTGTAACAAAAGCTGCAGTAGAAAAATTTTCATCAGAAACATTTGCAAGAGATACAGCAAGTGAAGGTATTCCTAATAAAAAACCTTCAGTAGCAGCAGCCAGCGTTCCCGAATAAATAGTATCATCTCCCATATTGGCACCATTGTTTATACCTGATATAACCATATCAGGCAGCGTATCCAGCATGCCAGTAACTGCTAAATGCACACAGTCTGTTGGCGTACCATTTACATAATAATAACCATTATGAGATTTATGTAAACTTAGGGGACGATCTAATGTAAGAGAATTGCTTGCGCCACTTCTATCACGTTCTGGTGCAACCACTACTATATCTGCAATAGAAGATAGCGCTTCAGCAAGCGCTACCAAACCTGGTGCGAAATACCCGTCATCATTACTGAGCAATATACGCATTTACAAAGAGCCAATTTATTCCAAACTTAATTCACACCTAAAAATCGATTAACCAAAATATACTAATGGTCGGGGCGAGAGGATTCGAACCTCCGACCACTTGCACCCCATGCAAGCACGCTACCAGACTGCGCTACGCCCCGAGGATGCGGATTATAGCAACAAGATCTGATACTAGGAATCGCTTTTATCGCATCAATTAAAAAAAATTAAGAAACAAGAAAAGCTAATCATGATCTCAGTAAAGAAACAACACTTTTGATCTCGCCCTGTAAAATTGATAAATTAACTGGGGTAAGATGTTCAGTAACAGAAGCATTATCTATTAAATCAGGTGCCGACTCTGATTGATTACTATGTCTTAGTTTCGCACGTGCACCATTGATAGTAAATCCTTGCTCATAAAGTAATTCTCTAATTTGACGGATTAATAATACCTCATGACGTTGATAATATCGACGATTTCCACGCCGTTTAATTGGATTTAATTGTGAGAACTCCTGTTCCCAGTATCGAAGAACATGTGGCTTGACACAACATAGGCCGCCTACTTCACCTATGGTAAAATAACGCTTTTCTGGGATAGCTGGCAAAGAATTATTAGGCGCCATATTACCCATTGTGGTTTTTTTCCACCATCGCCTTCAATTTTTGACTAGCATGAAAAGTCACCACGCGTCGTGCTGTTATTTGAACCTCCTCACCAGTTTTAGGATTACGACCAGGCCGCTGAGGCTTTTCACGTAATTGAAAATTTCCAAATCCTGATAATTTTACACCATCACCATTCTGTAGTGCGGAGCGAATTTCTTCATAAAAGGAATCGACCATGTTTTTCGCTTCACGTTTGTTTAAACCTAATTTTTCAAATAATAAATCTGCTAATTGAGCCTTCGTTAAGGTCATACCCCCTCCTCTTACAAATTAATTCTTAAACTAAATTTAAACACTAATTTCTAATCACGAAGTTTCGCCTGGAATTTAGTTTCTAGGATGTTAATCAATTTCTGAATAACTAAATCTGCATCTACATCAGTTAAAGTCTTTTTAGTATCTTGTAATAATACACGGAATGCAAGACTTTTTTTACCATCAACTACTCCACTACCACGATAAATATCAAATAAAGAAATCTCTATAACTGTAGGTAAATTAAGAACATTCATACCTTGTAGCAATGAGTCAACGCTAATATTCTCGTCTACTATCACAGCAATATCACGCCGTACAGATGGATACTTTGGAATTTTACCTGCTTTTGGCACAACCCGCTGTACTAGAGCATTGACATCTAATTCAAACAAGATAACAGGTCGCGATAGGGCTAATTTTTGTTGTATAACAGGATGCAACTCTCCTAGCCATCCAACTACTTTGTTTCCTATAAAAACATGTGATGATTTTCCAGGATGCAAAGCGATGTGAGGAGCTGCTTTAAAACTTATGCTCTCTGGCCAGAATAACGCCTCTACATCAGATTTTACATCATAAAAATCTGTATTACGCGCAGAAAATCCCCACTGTTCATCTACAACATCACCATAACATAGTCCTGCTAATTTTTCAGATTGATTATAGTAATTACCCTCTTTTAAGAAACATGAGCCGATTTCAAATATACGTACTCTAGTTTGCTTACGATTAAGATTAAACTGTAAATTTGAAACTAACCCCCCTATTAAGTTACTTCTCATTGCATTAAGTTGACTAGAAATAGGATTCTTTAACATTACTGTGAAGGACTGATCTGAGTAATTTTTTTCCCATTCTAAATCTACAAATGCATAATTTGTTACCTCTTGGTAATCACGTACAACACAAATTCTTCGTAACTGCATCGGGGTTTTTATCGTCTCAGGACTTGGTAGCATGCTCAAATTTACACTTGGCAAAATAGCAGGAATATTATGGTATCCATAAATTCGCGCTACTTCTTCAATTAAATCTTCCTCTATAGTCAGATCAAAACGATATGTAGGAGGCGTTACATGAAATACCGTATTTTTAATTAAAAACTCAAATTGTAAACGTTGTAATATCTCTGATATTTCATTTGCCTTAATAGGAATACCCAATATACTTTGTACTTGCTTCTCACGCAAAATAATAGGTTTACGCTGGGGAAGCTTTCCTTTTATTTCAGAAATTGGTCCTGAATGCCCCCCACAGATATCAATTATTAATCTTGTAGCTCTTTCCATAGCTAATCGTGTAGAACCAAAATCTACACCGCGCTCAAAACGATGAGCAGAATCAGAACTAATTCCCAATTGAATATGCTTTCCTGATATTACTTTAGGAAGAAAGAATGCGCTTTCTAAAAATAGATCAGTAGTACCATGCCCTACTTTACTCTCATCTCCCCCCATAATTCCAGCCAATGCTAAAGGTTTAATTTCATCAGCAATCAGAAGCATATCAGGCTTTAATATTATTTTCTCACCATTTAGTAATTGAAGCTTTTCGCCAGGATTGGCAAAACGCACATAAATTTTACCAGAAAGTTGATTAGTAATTTTTGCCAGATTAAAAGCATGCATAGGTTGACCAGTTTCCAACATTACATAATTAATTACATCTACTACAGCATTGATTAAATTAATCCCACTTCGTTCCAACCGCCGCTCAATCCATGCTGGTGTTGGTATTCCCAAATCTATGTTCTGAATTAATCTCCCACAATAAAGTGGGCATGAGCTTGGTTCATCTATACATATATCCAAGGTATCGCTATTTTCATTTTTAACTTGTTTAATTTCTGGGGGAGTAAATTTTTCAGAGAAGATTGCAGCCACTTCTCGGGATATACCTAACAGCCCTAAGCAGTCTGCACGATTAGGAGTTAATTTCAATGTGAAAACTGTATCATCAAGATCATAGTATTTACGAAAATCTTCTCCATTAGGAGCATCTTCTGGAAGCAATAATAGACCTGTAGCTTCTTCTAGAATTCCCAATTCGCTAGCTGAGCATAACATGCCAAATGATTCTGTCCCCCTGATTCGAGCCTTCTTCACGACCATATTAGGGAGGTGTGCACCAATCAATGCACACGGTACCTTAGCTCCGGCATGAACATTATTAGCACCACAAACAATTTGCAGAGACCCAGTATTTATAGCTCCTCCTACGCTTACCTGGCATACATTTAAACGATCAGCGTCAGGATGTTTATTTACTGACAGTATTTCAGCTACTACCACTTTATTAAAATCTGGTGCCGCAGGCTCAATATTCTCCACTTCTAAACCAGCCATTGTAAGAGAATGAGCAAGCTCACTGCCAGAAATTGATGGGTTCACTAAAGTACGAAGCCAACTCTCAGGAAATTTCATAATGATCTATTATTACAAGCAATACAATTAATAATTTTAATTAAATTGTTTCAAGAAGCGTAAATCATTTTCAAAAAACAACCGTATATCATTTACCCCGTACTTAAGCATTGCTAGCCTCTCAACACCCATACCAAAAGCAAACCCTCTGTATTGCAAACTATCTATATTGACATGTTTTAAAACTTCAGGGTGCACCATTCCACAACCTAAAACTTCCAACCAACCTGTATGGCCGCATACCCTACAACCTTTGTTATTACACATAACACAACTAATATCCATTTCAGCAGAAGGCTCAGTAAATGGAAAGAAAGAGGGGCGAAACCGAGTTAATAATCCATCATACTCTAAGAATTGTTTAATAAATCCTATTAATACCCCCTTTAACTCTGAAAAATTCACATACTCATCTACCCATAAGCCTTCTACTTGATGAAACATAGGCGTGTGAGTTACATCTGAATCACAACGGTAAACTCGCCCCGGAGCAATTACTCTAACAGGTGGATTTTTATTTTGCATGTAACGAATTTGGACTGGAGATGTATGGGTCCGTAACAAATGCTCATTTTTATCTTCAGCAATATAAAATGTATCGTGCATAGCACGCGCTGGGTGATTCTCTGGAATATTGAGCGCAGTAAAATTATAAAAATCAGTTTCAATCTCAGGACCTGAAGCAACAGTAAAGCCAATTGAACTAAATAAAATCTCAATCCGCTCTAATGTTCTTGTTATCGGATGCAAACCACCTACCCCTAAGCCACGGCTAGGTAAAGTTACATCAAGAGCCTCTCCTGCCAATTGTGCTTCCATTTTTTTAGATAGAATTAACTCGCGACGGTCATTTATTCTTGACTCCAATACTTCTTTTGCCTGATTAATTTGACTACCTATAACTGGACGATCTTCTGGAGAAAGACTCGCCAATCCTTTTAATCTTTTAGTTAATATCCCATTCTTACCAAGATAACGTGATTTCGCCTGCTCAAGATCGCTAGTATTATCTATGCTATCAAACAGATTTGTTGCTTCATTAAGAATTTCTTCTAGATTATTCATGAGGACATAAATATAGCCAGCTATTTACTATGTATACAAGAAAAAAGGCCAAGGTATATTCCCTTAGCCTTCTGATTATTATTTTTCTATCAACAAACTATGCAGCAAGGCTTGATTTTGCTTTCTCAACCAACTTCATAAAAGCAGGCTTATCAAAAACAGCAATATCAGCCAATACCTTTCTATCGACTTCAATTGAGGACTTCTTCAATCCACTCATAAATACACTATAAGATAATCCACATTCACGTGTAGCAGCATTAATACGAGCTATCCAAAGAGCTCGAAATACACGCTTCTTCTGACGCCGATCACGGTAAGCATATTCTCCTGCTTTCATTACTGCTTCTTTTGCAACACGATAAACATTCTTACGACGTCCACGATATCCTTTCGCTAAGCCCAGTATTTTTTTATGACGGGCATGAGCAGTAACTCCACGTTTTACTCTTGGCATAAAAAATTCTCCCTATGCGTAAGGTAACATAGCATGTACAGCCGCCACATCACTAAAATTAACTTCAGCAGTTCCTCTCAAATGACGCTTAAGCTTAGTAGTTTTTTTAGTAAGAATATGGCGCTTAAATGCATAAGAGCGCCTGACAGTACCACCAGGCCTAACTTTAAAACGCTTAGCGGCACCCCGCTTAGTTTTCATTTTTGGCATAACTACTCCTAGTTCTTATATGATATTAGGTGACCCCTCTAGTTTAAGACACTTCCATAACCTAAGTATCACTTATTTTTATACAGTTTAGAATCTCTAAATCACTTACATTTCAGTATTAATTTTTTCACTACTATCTCAAATTTTTATTTTATGTTGCTAAGTTCTTTAACATTATTTGAGCTAGCTTCTTTTGCTTTAGTATCTTTATTTTTAGCCGCTGTTGATTCCTTCTTTTTAGGAGATAAAACCATTACTATTTGTCTCCCTTCCATCCTAGGCCATTGCTCAACCATTGCATATTCTTCTAGGTCATCTCTTACCCGCTCCAACAGACGCATACCAAATTCTTGATGCGCCATTTCACGTCCACGAAAACGAAGTGTTACCTTAGCCTTATCCCCATCAACCAGAAAATTAATTAAGTTACGAAGCTTAATATTATAATCACCATCATCAGTATTCGGACGAAATTTTACTTCTTTGATCTGAACTTGTTTTTGTTTAAGCTTGGCTTCATGTTTTTTCTTACTTTCTTGATAACGAAATTTACCATAATCCATTAAACGACATACTGGAGGCTTAGCAGTAGGGGCAATTTCCACAAGGTCTATTTCTGCTTCATCAGCCATAGATACAGCAACCCCCAGAGCGACAATTCCTATCTGTTCCCCTTCCACACCAATTAACCGCACCTCTGGCGCATTAATCTCATGATTGATACGTGCCTCTTTTTCCTGAGCTATAGTAGTTCCCCGAATTTGTTAAATAAATTAAACTGAGCTTACCTTTTTAGATATCTCTAATTTAAGACGATCAATCAGCACTTGAAGAGACATTTGACCAAGATCAGAACCAGACCGGGTTCGTACTGAAACCGTTTGTGCTGCAACTTCCTTTTCACCCACAATAATCTGATAAGGCAATTTCTGCAGACTATGCTCTCTTATTTTAAAGGGTATCTTTTCATTTCTCAAGTCTATATGCACTCGAATACCACTATGCTTCAATTCATCTGTTATTTCTTTTGCATAATTTGCCTGCTTTTCAGAAATATTAAGGACAACTACCTGATAGGGAGAAAGCCACAAAGGCAAAGATCCAGCATGGTTCTCAATAAGAATACCAATAAAACGCTCCAATGACCCTAAAATTGCACGATGCAACATTACAGGTGTTTGACGAGAATTATCTTCTGCAACAAATTCTGCTCCTAGTCTTTTAGGCATAGAGAAGTCAAGCTGTAAAGTACCGCATTGCCACATCCTCCCAATACTATCTTTTAAAGAAAAATCAATTTTAGGCCCATAAAAAGCACCTTCCCCTTCTTCAAGGTCCCAATCAAGATTCTTATTGTTTAATGCCATTTCAAGTGCATTCTCAGCCTCATCCCACTGCTCCTCAGTACCAACTCTCATATGTGGACGTGTTGACAATTTTACAAAAACTTCATTGAAACCAAAGTCCGTATAAACTTTCTGCAATAGATCAATAAAGCTTACTACCTCATCTTGTATTTGAGCAGCAGTACAAAAAATATGTGCATCATCTTGAGTAAATGCCCTTACTCGCATAAGACCATGCAGTGCACCTGAAGGCTCGTTACGATGACACGAACCAAATTCTGTTAATCGTAATGGTAAATCACGGTAACTCTTTAATCCCTGATTAAATACCTGAACATGACCTGGGCAATTCATTGGTTTAATCGCAAAATTACGCTCTTCTGAATGCGTAGTAAACATATTTTCACGAAAATTTTCCCAATGGCCAGAGTGTTCCCATAGAGACTTATCAAGCACTTGAGGTGTCCGAATTTCTTGATAAGAATTTTCTTTAAGTATTTTCCGCATATACTGCTCTACCTGCTGCCAGATGCTCCATCCATTAGGATGCCAAAACACCATACCGGGAGATTCCTCCTGGATATGAAATAAATTCAACTTCTTACCAAGCTTACGGTGATCTCTTTTCTCGGCCTGCTCCAGACGATGAAGGTATGCATCTTGATCTTCTTTTTTGATCCAGGCTGTACCGTAAATTCTTTGTAGCATCTCATTTTGAGAATCTCCACGCCAGTAAGCACCAGCCACTTTCATTAATTTAAAAACTTTAAGCCTAGAAGTTACTGGAACATGTGGACCACGGCAGAGATCAGTAAAATTTCCCTGAGAATAAAGTGATAATTTCTCATCACCTGGAATATCTTCAATAATTTGCGCTTTATAATGCTCATTCTGACTTTTAAAGAAATTAATCGCCTCAGATCTATCCAGAGTTTTACGCTCAATTTGTAAACCACTTTTACTAATCTCGGACATACGTTTCTCAATTTCCTGCAAGTCATCTACTGTAAAAGGGCGCTTATAAGAAAAATCGTAGTAAAACCCATCCTCAATTATCGGCCCGATTGTTACCTGAGCATCCGGAAATAATTCTTTTACTGCATGCGCTAATAAATGTGCACTAGAATGGCGAATAATTTCTAAGCCCTCTGCATCTTTCTCAGTCACGATAGATAGATCACTATCATCTTTAATAAGGTTAGATGTATCTACTAACTTACCATTTATTTTACCTGCTATCGCTGCACGTGCTAACCCGGAACCAATTGATTCAGCAACTTCCATTACTGTCACAGGCTGATCAAATTGACGCTCAGAACCATCCGGTAAACGAACAACTAACACAATTTATTCCTTAGAAAAAGAAGTAGAGAAAATTATACCAGCGAATGTAATTTAAGATACGGATCTTAAGAAAATTACTCAATTTTAAATTAGTATAAATATATAGAATCGCTATTTATTGATATGAATAGAACACTAATATTAATTCTCTAGTCTTATTTCTTTTCTTAAAATTTTGGAAATATACTCAGCCCAATGCTCTACCTTCTGTTTTGATTCTCCCTCTACCATTACCCGTACAAGTAGCTCTGTACCAGATGTCCTTATTAAAACACGGCCCTTTTTCCCAAGGTCATTCTCGGCCTTTATCTGAGCTGCCTGAACTGATTTAATGGCATGAAAATCGAATCCTTTTGTTATTTTTATATTGATAAGATGTTGCGGATAAAGTACAACATCATGCAAAAGTTCTGCCAGCGTTTTATTGTCGTCCTTCATTGCATGCAACACCTGTAATGCCGAAATGATCCCATCACCTGTACTATGTTTATCAAGACAGATTATGTGGCCAGACCCCTCTCCTCCTAACTCCCATCCTTTTTTTTGTAATAATGACAACACATACCTATCTCCAACTTTAGCACGAGCAAACGGAATATTTAATTTTTTAAAACAACTTTCTATAGCAAGGTTAGTCATCAAAGTACCTACCACTCCGCCATTTAACAAATTTTTATTTTGACGGTGTTTAGCTATGATGCAAACCAACTGATCGCCATCATATAGCCAACCTTTATTATCGGCCATAATTAAACGATCTCCGTCCCCATCAAGTGCAATACCGATATCAGCCTTATATTGTTTAACAGCTTGCTGTATTGTTTTAGCATGCGTGGCACCGCATTCTTGATTAATATTCAACCCATCAGGCTTAGCCCCAATAAGAATTACATCTGCTCCTAATTCATGAAATACATGACCAGCAATATGATAAGCTGCCCCATGGGCACAATCAACAACAATACGCATGCCATGCAAGTCAAGATGATTTGGGAAAGTACTCTTACAAAATTCTATATAGCGTCCAGGTGCATCATTGACTCTCCTCGCTTTACCAAGAAGGGCAGATGGCATAGATATTAACGGCGCACTTAAACCCGCCTCAATACTTCTTTCAGCCTGATCAGATAATTTATTTCCCAAAGAAGAAAAAAACTTTATGCCATTATCTTCAGATGTATTATGAGATGCTGAGATTACAATTCCAGCTTGAAGTCTCAACGCACGGGTTAGGTAGGCAACACCCGGGGTAGGCATAGGGCCAGTTAATAACACATCAACTCCCGCAGCAGATAATCCTGTTTCTAACGCTGCCTCTAGCATATATCCTGATATACGGGTATCTTTTCCTATTAATACTGCAGGGCGTTCATTCTTAGATAGTGATCTGTTAGAAGCAAATGCTTTTCCTGCAGAATATCCTAAATGTATGAATAACTCTGGCGTAATAGGATCTTCTCCTACTCGCCCGCGTATACCATCAGTACCGAAAGAAAATTGTTGCACTATAATTATCCATTAATAATTATAAACATAAAACTTACCAACTAACCCTTACCTTATCATTTTTACATCTAACTAGTTACAGAGTTATAAACCTTCAGAGCATCTTTTGTTGCTTTAACATCATGTACGCGTAAAATTCTAGCACCATTCACTGCAGCCATTAAAGCAGCTGCAATACTGGGATACACTAGATCCCCCTTTTTATTCCCTGTGATCTCTTTCAACATAGACTTACGCGATAACCCTGCCATAATAGGCACACTCAGATCTATAAATTGATCAAGATATCGTAGCAATTTAAGGTTATGCTCTAGAGTTTTACCAAACCCAAATCCAGGATCTATTACTATCCGATCTGGCGCTATTCCTGCAGCTTTCACTACATCTATACGTTGCTGTAAAAAATATTTTATTTCTGCAATCACATCCTTATATTGAGGATCTGATTGCATATATTTTGGCCTCCCTTGCATATGCATTAAACAAATTGTCACATCGCTATCTGCTACCACTTCAAGTGCCCCAGGCGATTGCAGAGCATTAATATCGTTAATCATATTCGCACCAGCTTTTATCGTTTCAAGCATTACCTCAGGTTTAGAGGTGTCAACTGAAATCGGAATATCCACATTTGCCAAAGCTTGTACCACAGGAAGAACACGACGTAATTCTTCTTCACTGCTAACAGGAATGCTACCAGGTCGAGTTGACTCACCACCAATATCGAGAATATCAACCCCTTCTCTAATTAATCGTTCAGCTTGAAGCACAGCATCATTGGTAGATGCATACAGACCACCATCAGAAAAAGAATCTGGTGTTACGTTCACTATCCCCATTACAACAGGTCTGCTATAAGAAGAAAGTTCTATATTTTTTCGCAATGGAGGAACCAAGATTAGGCTTAGGTAGTATAAAATTTATAATCCTATACTACCCTAATTTTTTCTTTCTAATTATTGATGAAGGTCTATATTAATAGACAATCTCTATAACAGGACAGCAATTTCACATGCCTCTTACTTCACACTTATTATGCTTCCGGCGCAGGAGCCGAAGGAGCATCAGGAGACTTAGGAGATTTAGTGTCGGTAGTAGCTTCTGCAGGTGATCCAGGTGGCGCTGAATCATCTTTTGGCGGAACCGGGGAGGATTGAGCTGGTTTTGGTGGACGAGGATCACGACCATTCATAATATCCTGAATTTGTTCTGAATTTATGGTTTCCCACTCCAACAAAGCTTTAGCCATAACCTCTATTTTGTCTTTATTCTCTTCAATTAATTTACGAGCAAGAGCATACTGTTGATCTATTATACGACGAATTTCTTTATCCACATTCTTCATCGTAGCTTCACTCATATTATTATTAGAAATCATAGGATTATAAGCTTCTCCTTGGTTATCCCCATATATCATTGGACCTAGCGATTCAGACATACCCCATTGAGTTACCATATTCCTAGCCATCTGTGTAGCACGCTCAAAATCGTTAGATGCACCTGTAGTCATCTGGTTCATAAATACTTCTTCGGCAATACGTCCACCAAATAGTACAGCTATAGTCTGAAGTATTTCTTCACGATCCATGCTAAAACGATCTTCAACAGGCAGTTGCATTGTTACACCCAATGCACGACCCCTTGGAATAATAGTGACTTTATGTACAGGATCAGTTTTATCCAAAAGCTCTGCTACCACGGCATGTCCAGATTCATGATAAGCGGTATTACGCTTTTCTTGTTCTGGCATTATCATTGTACGTCGCTCAACACCCATAAATATTTTATCTTTAGCTTTTTCAAAATCATCCATATCTACAAGGCGTTTGTTCGCACGTGCTGCAAATAGAGCTGCTTCATTTACTAAATTTGCTAAATCAGCACCAGACATTCCAGGGGTACCTCGCGCAATAATATCTGCCTTAACATCAGGAGAAATTGGCACTTTTCGCATATGAACATGAAGAATTTGCTCACGTCCACGTATATCAGGAAGTGGAACCGTTACTTGTCTATCAAACCGACCAGGACGCAATAATGCCTCATCAAGAACATCCGCTCGATTAGTTGCTGCTATAACAATGACACCATCTGTACCCACAAAGCCATCCATTTCAACTAATAGTGCATTTAAAGTTTGCTCTCTTTCATCGTTCCCACCGCCCATTCCTGTGCCGCGCTTACGACCTACTGCATCAATTTCATCTATAAAAATTATACAAGGAGAACTTTTTTTAGCCTGCTCAAACATATCCCGTACCCTTGCTGCACCTACACCAACAAACATTTCAACAAAATCTGATCCTGAGATAGTGAAAAAAGGAACCTTTGCTTCACCAGCAACTGCACGTGCCAAAAGGGTTTTACCTGTGCCAGGACTACCAACCATCAATACGCCACGTGGGATATGGCCACCAAGTTTCTGAAATTTACTTGGGTCGCGTAAAAAATCAACTAACTCTGACACCTCTTCTTTAGCTTCTTCACAGCCTGCTACATCGGAAAACGTTATATCATTATTATTCTCATCTAACATACGGGCCTTACTCTTACCAAATGAGAAGGCCCCACCCCCTTTCCCACCACCCTGCATTTGACGCATGAAGAAAATCCAAACAGCTATTAACAACAACATTGGGAACCATGATACAAAGATATTCATCAATACTGACGGCTCTTCATCAGGCTTAGCTTCAACAACTACACCTGCATTTAGCAAATCACTTACCAACCAAGGGTCAGAGGGAGAGTAGCTAGTAAATCTTCTACCATCTGCTTTGATACCTTTTAACGTACGCCCCTCAATAATCACCTTAGATATTCTTCCACGTTTCACCTCGTCGATGAACTGAGAATATTCCATTGGCGCCTGTGTAGTTTGACGCGTACTAAATTGATTAAACACTGTCATCAATACCAGCGCAATAACGAGCCAAATAACCATATTTTTAATGAGATTGTTCAAGATAGCTCCTTAGGTTTCCTCGTAAAAATTCTTAATATCCTATTTTAAACCCATTTCTGGATTTAAAACAGATAGGGCATTAATTAGAAATAAATTTCATTGTGTCAAAATGAATAATTTTTATAATTAGCAATAAACACCCATAATTCCCCTAAACTAATATAGTAATAAATAATTACAGAATTTTCCTATATTTTTTTAATCCCAGTATATATATTTCATTACTACGATCACGTGATGCCTTTGGTTTTCTTGTTATTACCAATTTAAATGACATACGCATGACCCTCATAAACTCCTCAAAACCAGAACCTTGAAATACTTTGACTAAAAAATTACCATCAGAGTTCAATTGTTCCATTGAAAATTCTAAGGCTAACTCAGCTAAATATATGGAACGCGCTTGATCGCTTATTGCGACACCTGTCATATTGGGAGCCATATCAGAAATAACAAGATCAACCTGCCTTTCTCCAATATTTTCTTTTAACTTAACTAGAACAGATTCTTCTTCAAAGCCGCCCTGTATAAATGTAACACCAGGAATAGGGACCATTTCCAACACATCAAGTGAAAATACACTACCATTTTGTCCCACTTTATTAGCTGCCACCTGAGACCAACTACCAGGTGTTGCACCTAAATCTACTACCGTCATTCCAGATTTTAATAAATTATTACGCTCAGAAATCTCTATCAGTTTATAAGCAGCACGTGATCGGTAACCTTCTATCTTAGCTTTCTTTACATAAAAATCATTTACGTGATCTTTCATCCAAGTATTACTAGATCTCGTATTCTTCATCAAAAAATTTTGAATTTTTTATAATAAGTAATAATATTTTATAACTCTATATATATTTTACATTGAGAATCTCATATTCTCTTGTACCACCTGGAGCAATAACTTCTACTATGTCACCTTGATACTTACCAATTAATGCCCGAGAGATAGGTGAGCTTACAGAAATCTTACCTTGCTTAATATCAGCCTCATCATCACCAACTATCTGATATGTAACAATTTTATCATTATCCACATCCTCAAGATCAATCGTTGCCCCAAATACACAAGCACCATCAGCATCTAATTGTGCTGGATTGATAATTTGCGCATTAGAAAGCATATTCTCTAATTCGGAAATACGCCCCTCAACAAATCCTTGTTTCTCCTTAGCAGCATCATATTCTGCATTTTCTGAAAGATCACCATGTGAACGAGCTTCAGCAATAGCAGCAATAACTGCCGGGCGCTGCACTGTTTTCATTTCTTGCAATTCAATACGTAATTTTTCTGCCCCAACCTCAGTTAATGGAATTGTGCTCATAGAATCTAGTCTCTTTAGTTATTTTCTATATTTTAATTACTATTCTAATATATGATTTTATCAAACTCTGATTTCTTAAAATTGCAGACAGTATAATTTCAGTACACAATTATAAATATTAATGAATTAACTCAAATTCAATTGATTTATGCAAAGCATGCAAATCATAAACCTGTAATTCTTTTATGTCAGCCATACTAATACATGCAGCACGCGCACCTGCTAATGTAGTAAAGTAAGTTACTCTTGCTTGCAGTACGGCATGACGAATAGAATATGAATCCTGCACTGCGCTCCGCTTCTCTCCTACCGTATTAAGAATTAAACATATTTCCCCATTCTTAATCATATCAACAATATGAGGACGCCCTTCTGTAACTTTATTTACTGAAACAACTTCAAGCCCTGCTTTAGATAAAGCAGACGCAGTACCTCTTGTAGCATAAAGGGTGAACCCTAGTTCTGCAAGTTTACGAGCAATTTCTACTGCAGGAATTCTATCTGATTTACGTACACTGATAAAAACTTTTCCTTCTGTTGGTAATTTCACTCCAGCTGCTAATTGAGATTTTACAAACGCCTCAGCAAAAGTACGTCCGACTCCCATTACCTCACCAGTAGATTTCATTTCCGGGCCAAGGATCGTGTCAACACCAGGGAATTTAATAAATGGAAAAACAGCCTCCTTAACAGAATAATAAGAAGGGATGATTTCATCACCTAGACCCTGTTGAGAAAGGGATTTTCCTACCATACAACGAGCAGCAATTTTCGCTAGCTGTAAACCTGTAGCTTTAGACACAAAAGGTACAGTCCGTGATGCCCTTGGGTTCACTTCAAGCACATATACAATATCACCTTGAATAGCAAATTGTACGTTCATTAGGCCTACCACCTGTAGAGCTCTAGCCATAGATATAGTTTGTCTATTTAATTCTTTTTTCATCGTAGATGAAAGGCTAAACGGGGGCAATGAACAAGCCGAATCTCCTGAATGTACCCCAGCCTGTTCAATGTGCTCCATAACACCACCTATTAATACATTTTCACCATCACAAATAGCATCCACATCTACTTCAATTGCATTATTAAGGAAATAATCCAATAAAACTGGTGAATCGTGTGACACTTTAACCGCCTCACGCATGTATCGTTCAAGATCTATCCTCTCATGAATTATCTCCATAGCACGCCCGCCCAATACGTAACTTGGACGTACTACCAATGGGTAACCAATCTCATCAGCAGCGGTTAAGGCAGCAGTATAATCACGTGCAGTACGATTTACTGGTTGTTTTAATCCAAGTTGGCGCAATAGATTTTGGAACCGCTCTCGATCCTCTGCACAATCTATCATATCTGGACTAGTACCAATAATTGGCACCCCATTCTGCTCAAGATCACGCGCTAATTTTAATGGTGTTTGACCACCATAATGAACAATTACTCCAAAAGGTTTTTCTAGCGCTACAATTTCAAGTACGTCTTCCAAAGTTAATGGCTCAAAATATAACCGATCAGAAGTATCGTAATCAGTAGAAACTGTTTCTGGATTACAATTTACCATAATAGTCTCAAAGCCATCCTCACGTAGAGCTAATGCAGCATGAACACAACAATAGTCAAATTCAATACCTTGACCAATTCGGTTTGGCCCCCCACCTAATACAATTATTTTTTTTCTATCAGTAGGTGATGCTTCACATTCCTCTTCATAAGTTGAGTACATATAAGCGGTATGAGTTGAAAATTCTGCTGCACATGTATCTACCCGTTTATATACAGGACGTATATTGTAACGATGTCGTTCAGCACGTACCAAAGCTTGTTCAGTATTCATTAGCTTCGCTAGGCGCTTATCAGAAAAGCCACTACGCTTTAATTTTAGCAATACACTGGAATCAATTTCTCCAACCAATTTGCCAGTTAACGCTGCCTCTTGTTTAACCAAATCTTCTATTTGTACCAAGAACCATAAATCAATTTTTGTTAATGCATGAATTTCTTCGAGATCCATTCCACAACGGAATGCGTCAGCTATATACCAAATACGCTCTGGTCCAGGATCACCAAGCTCAGTTTCAATAATTTCAATATCAGTTGTTTTTTCTCCTAAGCCATCAGAACCAGTTTCAAGACCTCTAAGAGCTTTCTGAAATGATTCCTGAAAAGTCCGACCGATAGCCATAACCTCTCCAACTGATTTCATTTGTGTTGTTAGTCGATCATTAGCTTGTGGAAATTTTTCAAAAGCAAAACGTGGAATCTTGGTAACAACATAATCAAGAGTCGGCTCAAATGAAACAGGCGTCATTTTGTTAGTAATCTCATTCCTAAGCTCATCTAGTGTGTAGCCTATCGCAAGCTTAGATGCTATTTTAGCAATAGGAAATCCAGTTGCCTTTGATGCTAAAGCAGAAGAGCGCGAAACTCTTGGGTTCATCTCAATTACAAGCATACGACCATCTTCAGGGTTAATCGCAAATTGTACATTTGATCCCCCCGTTTCCACGCCAATCTCTCTCAATACTGAGATTGAGGCATTACGCATAATTTGATATTCCTTATCTGTAAGGGTCTGCGCCGGAGCAACTGTTATAGAGTCACCCGTATGGACTCCCATAGGATCGATATTTTCTATAGCACATACAATAATACAATTGTCCAAATTATCTCGTACCACTTCCATTTCAAACTCTTTCCAGCCAATTACTGATTCCTCTATCAATAGCTCTTTAGTTGGAGAAGCTTCTAACCCATTCTCACAAATACTAAGAAATTCTTCCTTATTGTAGGCAATGCCCCCTCCACTACCACCCATAGTAAAGGAAGGACGGACTATAGTTGGGTAACCAACCATTGCTTGCACCTGTAATGCTTCTTCAAGGCTATGAGCAATTGCAGAACGCGCAGAATTTAAATTAATATTCTTCATAGCCTTTTTAAATTTCTCACGATCTTCTGCTTTATCAATAGCCTCACGTGATGCACCAATCAATTCCACATTGTATTTTTTTAATACTCCATGTTTAGCTAAATCTAAAGCACAATTCAGTGCGGTTTGCCCTCCCATTGTGGGAAGTAATGCATCAGGACATTCCTTAACAATTATTTTTTCTACTGCCCTCCATGTAATCGTCTCTATGTATGTAGAATCTGCCATCTCTGGATCGGTCATTATTGTAGCCGGATTAGAATTAACTAAAATTACCCGATAGCCCTCCTCACGGAGGGCTTTACATGCCTGTGCACCAGAGTAATCAAATTCACAAGCCTGACCAATAATAATCGGCCCTGCCCCAATAATAAGAATAGAATTAATATCTGTGCGTTTAGGCATATTTTTTAACTACAATCTTGTAAAACCATGAAATTGTCCTATAGATACTTTTTATGCATACCCAAATACTATTGTTTAACTTGATTTTTTTTATTCCTAATTATTCTGACAAAACGGTCAAATAAATAGTCGACATCATGTGGGCCAGGACTTGCTTCTGGGTGACCCTGAAAAGAAAAGGCCAAGCAGTCAGTTAACTCAATTCCTTGTAAACTACCGTCAAATAAAGACAAATGCGTAATTTTTACATTTTCTGGTAAAGTTTTAGCATCAATTGCAAAGCCATGATTCTGACTAGAAATCATAACCCTTTTATTATCCAGATTTTGGACCGGATGATTAGCACCATGGTGTCCAAATTTCATTTTTATTGTTTTAGCACCGCAAGCAAGCCCTAATAGCTGATGGCCTAAACATATACCAAAAACTGGAAACTTTTTCTCAAGCAATTTTTTAATAGTTTCAATTGCATAACTACATGGCTCTGGATCTCCTGGCCCATTAGAAAGAAACACGCCATCAGGATGTAAAGCAATAATCTCATAAAATTTAGTTTGAGCAGGAACAACTGTAACTTTACAATTTAGCTGAGCCAGTTTCCTTAAAATACTTTGCTTAATTCCAAAATCTAGAGCAACAATATGGAAAAGAAATTTTTTCTTTGTCTGATAGCTTGGTTCTAGCTTTTTCTCTCCCTCCGTCCACTCATAAGACTGTTTACAGCTTACTATTTTAGCAAGATCCATACCAGCCAGCCCTGGAAATCTTTTAGCTCTTTTTAAAGCTTCATCTTCATCAATATTTCCCGCCATCAAGCAACCTATTTGCACTCCCTTTTCACGTAGAATACGCGTAAGTTTACGTGTATCTAATTCAGCAATAGCAATTACATTATGCTCTTTAAGATATTCTGATAGTGTCTGAGTTTTTCGCCAATTACTTGAAATAATAGGTAGATCACGAATAACTAACCCTGCAGCATGAATCTTATGCAGATTCCCAGACTCAACATCATTCATGTTGACTCCTGTATTTCCTATATGCGGGTAGGTCAGTGTAACAATTTGATGGCAATATGAAGGGTCAGTGAGAATCTCCTGATATCCGGTCATTGCTGTATTAAAAACCACTTCGCCCGTACTAATTCCCTCCGCTCCAATTGAGATTCCGCGAAGAATAGTGCCGTCAGCAAGTACAAGAACGGCAGGTAAGCGTTGTGACACTAAAGACTCCTTGAGTACTGACCAGACATGATAAGAAGGACGGTATAATAATCCCACCTCACCAATTTTCTTTATTATACGTGGAAATTGACTATTTTTCAATCTAAACACAAGCGTTCTGTAGGAAAGATCAAGTATCTTTTTACTAGATCAAATAGATATAACATTTGCCATGCCTTTGGTAATACTAGAAGAATAAAATTAGAAAATATTCCCCTTGTTGTACCTCAAATCATTTGCATAAGAATTTTGATCTAATTATTGAGTTATAAAGTTCGTAATTGCCACAAATTGTGCAACAGATAAATTTTCAGCACGTAACCTAGGATTAATTTCTAATACGTCGAAGTCTTCTGGCTTTAAGTAATCCTGTAATGTATTACTAATAGTTTTACGTCTTTTTGAGAATGCAGCAGTAACAATAGCAGAAAATAAATCTTCCTCATCTTCATTAATCATTTTTCGATTTAGTGGGATCATACGTACAATAGCCGACTGTATTTTAGGTGCTGGCAAGAAAGATTCTGGTTGGACAGTAAACAGCTGCTCCATTTCAAAATGACATTGCAGCATAATTGATAGCCGACCATAGCTAGATGTAGAAGGCTCAGCAACCATACGCTCTACAACTTCTTTTTGGAGCATAAAGTGCATATCACATATGTTTTTTGAAAATTTACGTAAATGAAATAGAATAGGTGTTGAAATATTGTATGGAAGATTACCAACTACTCGAACATTTTTTCCTAAAGTAGAAAAATTGAATTTTAATGCATCAGATGAATGCACTGTCAGCTTTTCTACACTGTATTTTTGAGTAAGACACGAAACAATATCACGATCAATCTCTATTACATGTAAATGATTAATTGAGTCCAATAGTGGTTTTGTCAGGGCGCCTAGTCCAGGTCCAATTTCAACCAAGATATCATTTCTTAATGGAAGAATAGCCTGTAGAATATTATGTACAACCTGAGGGTCAACTAAAAAATTCTGGCCAAATCGTTTACGAGGGATATGACGCATAATCTAGAAAAAATATATAAAATTATATATGATATAAATTTTATATCTATCCATTAAGACTTCTATTTTTAATTAATGTTATAGCCATTTCAATGGCTGCAAGTAAGCTCCCAGATTTAGCTTGGCCCGTAGCAGCTAAATTTAGAGCAGTACCATGATCTACCGAAGTACGGATTATGGGTAGCCCAAGAGTAACATTCACTCCCATACCAAAATTTGCATACTTAAAAACTGGAAGCCCCTGATCATGATACATAGCAAAGACACAATCATAATTTGCAAGCTCTACAGGATTAAAGAGAGTATCAGCTGGTAAAGGCCCAATTACATTTATCCCTTCTGCTCGTAATTTTTTCAGCACTGGAATAATAACTTCTACCTCTTCCCTACCAAGATACCCAGATTCTCCAGAATGAGGGTTCAACCCTGCAACTACAATGCGTGGAGATGGAAGCAAGAAATGTGTTCTCAAACTTAGATTAATGATGCGCAGTTTTTGTTCCAATTTTAGGGGTGTAATAGCTTTAGCAACATCCTTAATAGGTAGGTGAGTTGTAGCAAGAGTTACACGCATATTACCTCCAATTAACATCATTACTACCTTCGTGTTTGTAAATCGAGATAAATATTCGGTATGGCCAGTAAAGGCTATCCCAGCATCATTAATTATGCCTTTGTGTACTGGTGCAGTTACTATTCCATCAAATTCTCCACTACAACAACCTTCAATTGCCCTTTCTAAAATTTTTAAGACATACCTAGAATTAGCCAAGTCAAGCTTTCCTGGAACAGAAGGTCTATCTAATGGCACATGAAGCACTATCAATCTACCGGGCCGATGATTATCTACGGTAGTCACAGAATAATCTAATAATTTTAATGGAAGCCGCATTGCTCGTGCTCGATCTTGTAACAAATTCTTATCTGCAATTACGACCAAATTACATGGTAAAATCTTTTGCGCTATTTTCACACAGAGATCTGGCCCAATACCAGCCGGCTCACCAGCAGTAAGGATCAGAGTTGGATTCTTTAATCTAACTGAAATCAATGAGCAAACCTAAATATCCTCGGCACGATAATCAACATAAGCTCGATCACGCAATTGCTGCAACCATTCTTGGTAAAATTTTTCAGTTTTACGGACCCTTATTGCATTACTTGCTTCTTGTCGTTGCCGTTCCCTACTTACATCCTTAGTACGACGCTCTATAATTTGAATTAGGTGCCAGCCAAAAGCTGTTTGTACCGGATCACTAATTTCATTTATCTGAAGCCTGTTCATAGCTCCTTCAAATTCAGGAACAGTATCACCCGGTGAAACCCAGCCCAAATCACCCCCTGAAGAACTGCTAGAATCCTCAGAATGAATTTTTGCTAACTCTTCAAAACTTGCGCCATTATCTATACGCTCTTTCAAACGAACTATTTGAAGCCTTGCCTCATCTTCAGCTGTTAATTGATTAACTTTTATGAGAATATGGCGCACATGAGTTTGGTCTACCACTACTTCTTTATTATTATTTCCTCCTCGTCTATCGTGTAGTTTAAGTATATGGAAACCACTTGAACTTTTAATTATCGGTGTAACCTCATTCTTTGACATAGACTGTAATTCTTCAGAAAATTTTGTTAGTAATTGTGTTGATAGACGCCAACCAAGTTCCCCACCCTGTAAAGCATCAGCCGCATCAGAGAATTCGGCAGCAACCTGCGCAAAATCATTACCATTTTTTAATTTAGCTAAGGCCGCTTCTGCACGCTTTCTTCTATTATCAATTTTTTCTGGACTAGCTAACTCTGGAATCCTTATCATGATATGAGACAACTTATATTCTTCAACAGACTCAGATGAATTTCTTTCATTAGTCAAGAAATCATCTATCTCCCTTTCAGTTACTTTTATTCTTTTATTAACCTCACGATCCTTTAATCGAATTAAAAGCATTTCTTTTCTTATTTCCTCACGAAATTTATCATAACTAACTCCTTCAATAGCAAGAAGTTCAAAAAATTTTTCTTTAGACATTTTGTTTGCACTTGCAATACGATTAAGTGATTTTTCAAGTGCTGTATCGCCTACAGTTATGCCAATTTCATTTGCAAGCTGAACCTGTGCACGAGTAAGTATTTCCCTCTCAAGCATTTGGCTTTCTAAAACTTCTCTTGGTGGTGGTTCTATACCTTGTTTTTCTAATTGCCTAATACCCAATTCTAACAACTCATCAAGCTCTTGCCGTGTTATAACCGATCCATTGACAACTGCAACTATATGATCAATTTTTTTAACAGCGCCAATGTCATCAAATTCTTGTGCAGCAACAGTATGCAATACAAACCAAAAAAATAGATATAATAAATTAAAAAGATATTTAAAATTCATCTTATAGTAGGGATATAGAAACCACAGTATATTTAAATATAAAATACATCATGCATATAATTTTTCTCATCGTAATTCTGCCATATCATCCATCATTTCATTTCCCCGTCCATCAAAATTAGTATAGCCTGGAATACCCCTAGTCAGAACCTTCAGTGGGTCAGAACCAATTTGTAATAGACCACCGAGCTCTAACTGCAAGAAGAAAGTAGTATTTGTTCTTGTAGATGAAGTACGAATCTTCTGATATATAAAGCGTGC
>CEUZ01056841.1_pt1 | contig 26776 bp, 22 predicted proteins | sample 361511 | NCBI WGS metagenome assembly CEUZ01 (sample SAMEA2622822, study PRJEB7988) | marine metagenome | biome: marine biome (ENVO:00000447); feature: surface water layer (ENVO:00002042); material: "saline water (ENVO:00002010), including plankton (ENVO:xxxxxxxx)" | depth 5 m | reverse complement strand
AGGCGTGGAGTTTGGATAAAATCCACTGGTCCATAATATTGAGATCAGCTTCAGTTACAGTTGATTTCGCCAGGTCAAATCCGTCCACAGCGGCATAGGTAGCAAAAAAGGAATAGGAGTTCCATAGTTGGATTAATTTTTTCCGGACTTCATTTCCATGGGCGTATCCGAATAATAAATTATGTTCCGGATTCTGGGATGCATATAGCCAGCGCATCACATCTACACCCATCTCTTCCGCTGCATCGTCAAACCAGATGGCATTCCCCCAGGATTTATGCATATCCCGGCCATCTTCTGCTTTCACCAATGCGTGGCCAAGTAAATTTTTGAAAGGTGCTTTTTCTTCCAGCATGGCAGCCATAGCCAAGAGCGAATAGAACCAATTTCTAAATTGCCCCGGGAAGGATTCAACCACGAATTCCGCAGGGAACCATTCTTCCCAGTAAGCCTTATTGGTATTATAGTCCAAGGTAGAAAATGGTACAATGCCTGCATCGAGCCAGGGATTCCCTACATCTTCAATCCGCGTACCGATTAATCCACTTTCAGGATGTTTAATTTTGACTTTATCAATCCATGGACGGTGAGGACTCTCACCTTCAAAATCATCCCACCCTTCTACGACCAATTCTTTTAATTCTTCTTTAGAACCCACCACATAATAGGAGTCATCTTCAAAGGTCCAGATGGGTAAGGCCAATCCCCAGAACCGTTTTTTGGAAATCATCCAGTCGCCCATATTATCCAACCATTCGTGTTCTCTTTCGCCACCCCACTCCGGAATCCAATTGATATCATCTACAATTTTTTTAATCTTATCCCGCCAATCCATATTAATATACCACTCGTCCACAAGACGGAATACCAATTCATCACCGGATCGCCAGCAATGGGGATAAATGTGAGGGTAATCTTCTACATGGAGGAGGAATCCCCGCTCTTTCAAATCATCTAGAATGGCTTGAACTGTATCTTTATCAGTAGCGCTTTTGCCTGCAAGCCAGCCAAATTTATCTGTGAATTTTGATTCTTCATCTAAAGGGGCGATGGACACAAATCCCAGTTTTTTCCCCACTTTATTATCTATATCACCGCAGCCCGGAGCCATGTGGACGATCCCCGTTCCTTCGCCACCTACTACAATATCATTCCCCATATTGTCCTTGCCGGGATTCACCACCTGATGTTGAGTTTTGCCCGTAGCACCTTCTGCTTCCAGTTTATCCACGGTATATGGATAACCGCCAGAGATGGATTGGGCTTCGAAATGATCAAAGGGACCATCATATGTCCACCCCACCATTTCTTCTCCTATGACGGTACCAAGAATTTCATAACCGCCTCGTTCTTTAAAAATCTGAGCGATAGTTTTCAGTTTGGGGACGCCCTCAATCCACTGCTTATTTTCTTTGAATTGTTTATCGAGACGCTTGAATTCAAGGTTCTCTTGAGCAAAATAATAAATGGCGCCATCGGCAGCTTGGAGTTTAACATAATCCAAGTTCCCATTCACGCCTGCAACCACATTGGATGTGAGCGTCCATGGGGTGGTAGTCCATACCAGTAAATATTCATTTTCACGATCACGAAGGGGGAAGCGGACAAAGACCGCTTTATGAGCCACAAGCTTACGTCCTTCGATAATCTCCATTTGAGAATAAGAGGTTCCCGACCGACCGGACCAAGGGACAACATCCGATCCTCGGTAAATTTTTCCTTCATTGAATAATTTTTTCAGGAAGCCCCAAATGGTATAATTATTCTCATCGGACATGGTATAATAAGAATCATCCCAATCCATCCAATATCCGAGGCGTTTGGACTGCTCTGTTTGTACCGTAGAATATTTATGAACACGGTCTTTGCACATATTTACAAATTTTTCAATACCAAAATCTTCCACTTCCTTTTTGGATTTGAAGCCCAATTCCTTTTCCACTTCCACTTCGACCCAGAGACCTTGACAATCGAATCCCTGCTGGTATCGCAGTTCATGGCCATCCATGGCTTTATACCGATTGAACACGTCTTTTAACGTCCGGCCCCAGGCGTGGTGAACACCCATGGGATTATTGGCCGTAATCGGGCCGTCGATAAATGACCATTTGGGTTTGCCGGTATTGGCTTCTTGGCGTTTCTGAAAGATGTTATTTTCTTTCCAGAAATCGAGGACCTCATGCTCCATGGCAATAAAGTCAGCTTGTGGTTGAATTCTTTGAATCATCGAATCGGTATTCATACTATTTTTAAGGGTGCCGAAATTAGTATTTTCACCGTCAGTAAACAAAGGGGAATAGAAACAAAAAAGGGCCATCTTGCCATGACCCTTTTAAAAATAATGTGTTAAGAAGTTTTAATCGTCTAATTCCAGTGTCATATATCGAGCCACACCATCCCGTTTTAGATGAAGCATAACCATATTCCGTTTACGCGTTTCTTTGATTAACCGATCAAAATCACGCTTCGATCTGCATTTCTTTGTCCCCACCCGGGTAATGAGATCACCGGCTTGGATGCCCGCATCAAATGCGGCACTCCCTTCTGCAACTTGGGTCACCACCACACCTTCATCGCGGGCACTAATTCCAAACTCACGGCGGGTATTTCGGTTCAATTCTGATACTTCGATTCCCAATGCATTTGTATCTCTTGGCCGGCTGCTGCTGGCTAAGAGCACTTCATCACCGGGCATTTCTTCTAATCTGACTTTAAGTGTTTTTTTCTTTCCATCCCGAATGATGAGCAAATCATAACGGCGGTTTGGTTTGGATGCTGAAACCGTATTTCGCAAATGATCTACACTATTCACCTTCACCCCATTAAATTCCAAGATTACATCACCAGTTTCTACACCGGCTTTTTCTGCAGGGCCTTCATCCACTACATCCGCCACTAGGGCGCCTTTGCGGGTATTTAATCCCATGGCCTGAGCCGAAGATTCATCAATGGGTTGAATTTGAACACCAATCCATGAACGCAAAACCTTTCCATGATCAATCAGATCACTCATAACCCTTTTCACCATATTGGCAGGGATGGCAAAGCCCACCCCCTTGTTACTCCGGTCAAATCCATTGGTATAAATGGCTGTATTTATTCCAATTAATTCGCCACCGGAATTCAATAAGGCGCCGCCGCTGTTCCCGGGATTGATGGCCGCATCAGTCTGGATAAAATCTTCATATACATCCCCTTGGATGATATTGCCCCGACCTTTCGCAGAAACGATGCCTGCGGTTACGGTATGGCTTAGATTGGCTGAGAATGGACTTCCTACCGCAATGACCCACTCCCCCACACGAAGGTCGTTAGAATCACCAAAATCAAGGTCTGACAATCCACGGGCATCGATCTGAAGAACAGCCAAATCTGATTTAGGATCACGGCCAATAATGGCAGCATCATATTCGGTTTTATCCAATAATCGAATAGTGATTTCATCCATATCTTCGACCACATGGTTATTGGTCACAATATAGCCCTTTCGTGCATCCACGATGACACCAGAGCCCAAGGCATTGGATCTAAATTCTCTTTGTCTCGGTTGATTAAAGAAAAAACGAAACAGGTCATTATCCTGAGGTATGTTTCGGTGGGATTGACTCAGGTCAATTTTCTTTTCAGTTAAAATGGTGACCACTGCGGGATTGGCTTTTTCTGCTATATCCGCAAACTGGTCGCTGAATTGTTTTAAAATGCTATTCTGAGCGGTCAATCCGCCAATCAGAATCAGCATGATGTATAATTTTTTCATGGTATCCTTTTGATTCATGGTTCTCAATCTTATGCAGGATACGCCTATTGGTTCCCGATCAAATACTCTTTTGAAAACTGAACACCCAATCGTTCATAGACAATCCTGTTTGATTAAACGGGTGGCCGGTTTATCACCCTATTGATGATTTGTGGTGCCAGTTGCAAATCAACAGACACAAATTTATTAGACGGATTATTAGGGGAAAATATAGGGTTCTAAATCCTGAAAGAAGACGTTTTCAGAACGAGGACCAATATAGCCCTTTACAATGTAGCCTTCTTGATCAATAATCAATGTGGTGGGCAAACCGGTGATAGGCTGACCAATGGCCCGACCAAATTGAGCTGTGACCATTTGGGTCTCATAATTGTTAATGTCAGTCAATACCGTATATTCCATATCCCATGCTTCCATGAAATCCATAATGTTTTTTGGTGATCCAGAAGTGATGGTGAGGCCCACAATTTCTAATCCATTTTTTTGATACTTTTTATGGAGTTCATTAAAATCAGGAATTTCCCGACGGCATGGGCCACACCAGGTTCCCCAGAAATTTAGGAGGACCACTTTTCCTTTATAGTCACTCAGCTTAAATAAATCGCCTTGAACTGTTCTCAAAGTAAAGTCCGGTGCCTTAATTGCATAGTCCGGCCGTTGCGGTTTATTATTTAATTGGATTGGTTTTTCTGTATCAGCAGACTTAAGTGCAAATTTCATTTTTTCTTTTTGACCACATCCAATGGCCAATAAAATGGACATAATTCCAATAATTCTCATTTTTTTCATCTTTCTACTATCCGGCTAAGCCTTCATCTAAAAAGTCGAGGAAGTCATCTAAATTTCTGGTCATCCCCGGAAAAGTAGTTATTACTTCATCATTAGGATTCAGAATGACATAAAAGGGTAAGGCAGCAGTGCCAAACCGGTCAATTTCATATTGCTGTTTCTCTCTATGGTTCGGTCCCCCATCTGTATATAACTGTACTAAAATCATTTGCCCAAACCGGTCTTTTACTTCCTGCTTGGTAAAAATATTCGCTTCCATCCACCGGCAATTGGTGCAGGTATATCCCGTAAAGTCGATAAATACCGATTTGCCTGTCCGTTGTGCTTCTGCCAATCCATCTTCCACCTCGCTAAACCATTCGTATTCTTCCGCCATGGATGCACCATTGGTTCGAACCGAACCTGATTCTCCCTCGACCACCGGCGGCAAATAGGCATAAATGATGCCATGAATCCTTTGGCCAAACAATCCGGATGTGAGATATAAACCAAATGTCAAAAAGGCCGTACTCAACATAAGCCGCGGTACACTAACGGATTTTACTGGCGAATCATGGGGTAATTGAATTTTTCCCAATAGGTATACACCTGCCAAAAGCATCAATATGGCCCAGACAGCAAGCACTGCATTATGAGAGAAAAATCCCCATCCCCATACCAAATCCGTATTGCTTAAAAATTTAAATGCGGCAGCCATTTCTAAGAACCCTAAAACAACCTTCACAGAATTGAGCCACCCGCCGGATTTAGGCATCTTGGCTAAATATTGAGGAAATAATGCCAAAAAGAAAAATGGGAGGGCAAATGCTGCACTAAAAACCACCATCCCCACCATGGGCCAGAACCACTGGCCTTGAGACGCAGCCACCAACAATAACCCTACAAATTGAACGGTGCAGGTAAAACTAGTGAGTGTAAATGTGACGGCCATAAATAAAGTGCCAATGATACCGCCGCGACCCTCTTGCTTAAGTGAAAATTGTCTGAGTTTTTCCGGGAGTTGGATTTCATACATCCCGAATAAGGATAGGGCAAAATAGATAAATAATGCCGCAATAAATAGATTCACCCACGGATTAGAAGCCAACTGATTGGCACCAGATGCCCCTAAGGTCAGGGCAAGAATAAATCCTAAGATAGAAAATGCACCAATAATCCCGAGTGTATAGATTATAGCATTCTTCAGGGGCTTCCCTTCACCCATTTCACCTTGGTGGGTAAAGTATGAAACCGTGATGGGAATCATGGGAAAAACACATGGGGTGAGTAGCGCTAAAAATCCCATAGAAATGGCCAATAGTACAAAGGAGAAAAATCCCTGCTCAATGGCTGCATCCAGATTAATATTCCCGGAACGATCAAACACATCTGCCACCATGACCATATCCATTCGATCTTCTCTGGCTTCGCCAGCCTCAACGATAATAGAAATATCTAAAAATTCTTCTTTGGGAGGATAACAAAGGGATTCATTACAGACTTGGTATAATACACCAAGTTTTAGATCATAAGTCCCTGGCGATAAATCATCCTTAATTCGGATTGGTGCCGTGAAAGTGACACCCCCTTGATGGGTCCGTGTATTGGTGAGAAAACCATCATCATATTTTGGCTCGGTCTCCGGTTCGAGAACCATCCCAGCGGATTCGATTGCATCCCCACTGACAACCACTCTCGTGGCGATGGGGCCTTCGCCTTGATCGCGAAGGGCGTACACTTTCCATTCAGCATCCATAGAAGCCGTGACCAAAATATTGACCACTTCTCCTGCACGAGCAGATGATTCTGCTTCAGCAGAGAGTGTGACAGGCGTTTCGAACTGAGCCCAAAGCGCTGTCATCCATAGGATGATGATGAATAATGTCTTTTTCATATTGAAATGGGTGAGATTCCCCCTTGAAATTCGACGGAAAATAAGGGTTTTAATTTTGGTGACCAAACCATTGTTTGAGGCGGTAATTGAGTGATTTTTTCTTTGAAATTTCTGCATGAATACTCTCTAAAGCATCTAGAGCACTTTGGGTGCCATTCTCAAAGAAAAAGTCAAAATGGTCAAAAGATGACCATGGATGGTCTTTCACTTTTGTTGAAATAAGAACATCAGCCAAAAGGGTACAATGATTAATTAAATTTTGGTAAGTGGATATATCCGAACGCATCATGATTTCATATATGTTTTTTTCGCCCAAAGATTTCACGCCGCGACGGCGAATATCTACAGCCAATAATACATCTACTGAGTCTCGAATAACTCCTGTGGGAAAAGGCATGCTGGCACCCCCATCCACAATGAGAGAGCCATTTAGTCCGCCAGCGCCTCGCTACGTTTCATTATCTTTACTGACATTTCAACTTTTTCATATGGGTTATCGCCATCAGGTCCTTGATACATGGGATTTTCTTTTTTCGGTCTATTCACATTCACAATATTATCAATGATATCCAGACCTTCAATCACTTGACCAAATACGGTGTATTGCTTATCTAATGACGGTACAGGTCCATGACAAATAAAAAATTGACTGGATGCACTATTTGGGTCACGTGTTCTCGCCATAGAAAGGGTCCCTTTCACGTGAAGAGAATCATTGAACTCCCCCGGGATTAGCCATGAATCGGGATCATCTTCACGTCCGATACCGAAATATTTTCCTGCACGACCGCCGGTACCATCGTTCATCCGATCATTATCTTTTGAATTGGGATCTCCCCCTTGAATAACAAATCCGGGAATCACACGATGAAATGTGGTCCCATCGAAATAGCCTTCTTCGGCAAGGACTTGAAAACTCTCTACATGCATGGGCGCAACCTCGGGATAAAATTCCACAACCATATCGCCGAATTTTGTGGAGATTACTGCCACATTATCATCTTTTGCACAGCTCATAAATAAAACTCCAAAGCATATTAAACTGATTGACTTTTTCACTATTTTAAACTCCTACTCCCCGGCTTTTCAATTGGCAGTTTTGCCAATGATTCCGGAATTTCATATTCTTCGTAACTTTTTACTTCCATCGATACAAGAGAGAATTGATTCTCATGGAGAACGACCGATCCATTACTACGATCAATGATGACGGCAACACCGACAACGACACCCCCTGCAGCTTCAACCACATTCATTACTTCTTTCACTGATCCGCCGGTCGTAATCACATCTTCTACAACCAAAACTTTTTCACCGGGATCAATACTAAAACCCCTTCTAAGTGTCATTTCACTATTTTCTCTCTCAGCAAAAATGGTTCGTTTATTCATGGTGCTCCCCACTTGTGTACCAATTATAATTCCACCGACTGCCGGGGATATGATTGTATCAATGTCGAAATCAGAAAAATGATCTGAAATTTCTTTAGAAAATTGATTTAAATGTTCCGGATACTGGAGCACTTTGGCGCATTGAAAATAAGAAGTACTATGCCTTCCAGATGTGAGTACAAAATGCCCCTCTAAAAGTGCACCTGTTTTTTTAAAGATTTCGTAATAGTCAGTCATAATAGTAATGAATTAGGAATTAAGTATTTTGGATTTCTCTCATTTGAGATACATAGTTCTGGGCAGCATCACGTATGGCTTTTGCACTCAAATCACCTGCAAAACTGATACCCCGAGATACATTGATTAGTGCATCTCCATTTGTATTTCCATCTTGCATACTCCGAACCAAGTCACCTCCTTGAGCACCAATGCCCGGGATGAGAAAGGGCAACCCTGGCGCTTGATTCCGTACGCGGCTAATTTCTTCTGGTGCAGTTGCACCCAAAACCAATCCTACATTATCATTTTTATTCCATTGCACACAAAGTTGGGCGGTTTTATCGAATAAATATTCATCGCCAATGGTTTGATTCTGTAAATCCACTGCAGAAGAATTCGAAGTTCTGCACAAAATGAATACACCTTTTTCTGAATCAGCGGTAAATGGAGCAATGGAGTCCGCACCCATGTATGGACTTAATGTGACGGCATCAAATCCGAAATGTGTGAATAAACTATGGGCATATTGTTTGGCCGTATTGCCGATATCGCCCCGCTTTGCATCACCAATAATGATGGCATCATTTTCGAATCGATCCATGGTCTCTTCTAACCATTGAAAACCGGCACTCCCCCACCGCTCAAAAAAGGCCAAATTGGGTTTGAAAGCCGCCGCCAAATCATGGGTCGCATCCATCACTTTAAAGGTATGTGATTTTAACGTATCCAAGGATGCTTGGGACGAGCCCATTGCTTCGGGATTCATATCCAAGCCCACACAAAGGTGGCTTTGTTTCGTTTGGATAACGGTTGAAAGTCGTGAATTAAACGTAATCATTAACTTGAAATTTACTGTAGTCTGCCTTGAACGTGAAAAAGGATTGTATGAAATATGATTAAAATTGAAATATCCATTTAAATTCAACCTTCATGAATCAGCTTTCAATTCAGAACTCAGCCCAATCAGAAGCCCAAATCATTGCATCCAGTGGTGTTTTTCAAATCGAATTATTAAAACACGCCGGCGAATCGGATTACCCCCAACTGATCGAAATATCAAAATCCCTCGCAACTGAATATGGTGAGAAAGCAGTTCTGACCAAAACGACCATTCATAAATATTTTAATAAAACAGGATCGTTGCCCTTCATCGCACGATATCGAAATGAAATTATTGGCTATATTATTGGCGTACCCATCGAAGTCCTCAGCCATGAGCCATGGGCAAGAATGGATGAAAATTTTGGTAAAGGGAATACACTTTACACCTATGCATTTGTCATCCAGTCTGAATATAAAGGAAATGGATATGCAAAAATGCTGAAGCGTGTTTTCTTAAATTGGGCAAGTAAACGTGAAAATATCCATTATGTGACGGGTCATGTCATCAATGGTATATCTGCTAAATTTACAGGAGATATACGTATCGTTAACCGTGTAGAAAATTGGCAAGGGACTGGTAAGACCTTCGAATATTACCGCCGAGATTTATATACAGAAAAATCTCCTCTAAAGAATAATCCGCCCTTGATTACTCGAACCTAATCTTTTTTCGTGGCCAGACTCACCACGACAAGTGAGACTACCGATAAGGTAATGGCCGGCAATACTTCATCCATATTATTATAGATATTGGCCGGAATAATATCACGAATAAAGGTGGCTTCTTTCCATAACAATGTGGTCACTGTACCGGTGACAATAGATGCAACGGCACCTGCTTTGGTCGCCCCTTTCCAAAAAAGCGCCGCAACCAAACTTGGTGTAATGGCTGCACCGTAAATCGTGTAAGCATAGAGAGCCCTTTCGAAAAATCCTGCCGATTTCGCAAACCCAAGCGATACGATGTAGGCAATGATTCCCAAACCCAATACCAAAAGACGGCTCAATAGGACAATTTTTTTCTCATCCGCATGGGGGTTTACATAGTTGAGATAGACATCCCTCATGAGGGTGGTTGCAGGGACGAGTAAGAAACTATCCGCTGTTGAAATAATGATACCGACAATGGTGGTCATCATAATTGCACCAATAAATGTGGGGAGAAATTTATGAGCTGCATAAATGAGAACATACTTCCCCACCTCTGCATCAGGAATCATACTGGATGCCACCCAAGCTGTAAAGATGATCATCAATTCTGCGACCGCTACTGCAATGATTAATACTTTTGTCGCAGACTTTGCTCCTTCTGCACTCTTACTGGCGAAAAACCGTTGATACATATTAGCATCACCCATTATTAACAGGAAAGGTGGTAAACAAAAGTTGATAATATCCATAGTGGAGTATACACCCCAAAAATTCATGTGATCTGGCCGTCCCATGGCTTCAAAGGAAGCAGCCATTCCTGAAAAGCCTCCCGCCTCAACGAGGAATATTGGGATTGCAATAATGAAGGACAGTATAATGATGATACCATTGGCTACATCCGTATAAGCCACACTCACTAATCCCGCCAACATGGTATAGGCAATGATGAATAGTGCCGCAATTATCGTTCCGGTCTCAACCGATATTAAAGAAATACCTGCATCGTTCGTGAGCACAGTGTGCAGCACTGCACCACCCGCATTGTATTGGTAACTGACAATTACCATATAAGCAATGACCAAAGCTACAACCGATAATAATCGTGCGCTTGGACCAAACCGTTCACCAAGAATTTCAGGGACGGTAAATTTTTCAAATGACCGAACTTTGCCCGCAATCCGAGTGAGGATGATAATGCCCAATACACTTCCCAAAGGAAGAATGAGTGCAGCCATACCTGTATCATAGGTTTTGCCTGCATTCCCCAGGATGGATCCGGTACCCATCCACGTGGCCAGCATGGTCCCCACCAAAACCCATGGAGTTAGAGATCTGCCGGCTACGGCGAAATCGGATTGTGTCTTGACCTTACTTGCTTTATAAAAGCCTATACCAATCAAAGTGAACAAATATAAGAGGATTACGGTTAAATGAATCATGAATTGCTTCTGCCTTGGTTAAGATGAAGTATTGAAATTAATTTTGAGGTATGCGAAATACAAGCGCAGCCGTAAAATGGTGCCAAATTATTTCAATAGTAATTTCTTTCGGTGTAGCTACATCTCTGTGGGGACAACCGGAATCAAATTCACCAAACCAGAAAGAAAAATTCGTGAATAGATTGGCGAAAGAATCTAGTCCATACCTATTACAGCATAAAAATAATCCGGTGGATTGGTATCCATGGGGACAAGAAGCATTTGATAAAGCCATTGAACTGGATCGACCCATATTCCTTTCCATAGGATATTCAACCTGTCATTGGTGCCATGTGATGGAGCATGAATCCTTTGAGGATGAACAGGTGGCACAACTTCTAAACGAAAATTTCATATCGATTAAAGTGGATCGGGAAGAGCGACCTGAGATCGATCATGTATATATGTCCGTTTGTCAGGCCATGACTGGCCGCGGCGGGTGGCCACTGACCATTATCATGACACCCCAAAAAGAACCATTTTTCGCCGGCACCTACTTTCCAAAGAGTGGACGACTGGGCCGACCAGGTATGTTAGAACTCCTCCCATCCATTGCAGATGCATGGAAAAATAAACGGACAGAATTGGTGCAGTCCGCCCAAAAAGTAAATGAATTTCTTCAAAATTCGAATCAAAAATCGCAGGGCGACGAATTGGATGTGACCATCTTAAATGATACATTTTCTCAATTTGTTAATCGATATGATAAAGTCCATGGGGGCTTCGGTACACAACCCAAGTTTCCCTCACCCCATAATTTAATTTATTTACTTCGCTATCATCATATGACCGGCGACAAAACCGCACTTATGATGGTAGAAACCACACTCCAGAATATGCGTTTAGGCGGCATATTTGACCATGTGGGATTCGGATTTCACCGATATTCTACCGATAAAGAATGGTTGGTCCCTCATTTTGAAAAAATGCTCTACGATCAAGCCATGATTGCCATGGCCTATATAGAGGCCTTCCAAATCACCAATAATCCTGATTATAAAGAAACTGCAGAAGAAATATTTGATTATGTTCTCAGAGACATGACCGATACCCGGGGTGGCTTCTATTCTGCTGAAGATGCGGATAGTGAAAGTGAAGAAGGGTTGTTTTACCTATGGACTATCGATGAGCTGAAGTCCATTTTTAATGAATCCGATGTAACCTTTCTAACTGAACTCTATACTTTAGACTCACGTGGAAACTTCAGAGATGAAGCCACAGGCCAATTCACAGGAAGAAATATTTTTTACCTTCGTGAGAAGATGACCAATAATGATGATCTGGAACGGTTGGCACAAATTCGCAATACATTATTTGACCACCGCGAAAAACGGATTCATCCACTAAAAGATGATAAAATTTTAACCGATTGGAATGGACTCATGATCGCCGCCTTTGCCAAAGCTGGGATGGCATTTGAAAATCTACAATATATTGAAACAGCAGAAAATAGTGCCCAATTTTTATTAAAGAATCTTACACATGAAAATGGCCGATTGAAAAAACGGTATCGAAATGGAAATTCAGGATTGGATGCCCATTTAGATGATTATGCATTTCTCACATGGGGATTATTAGAACTGTATAATGCCACACTCAATACTGCATACCTAAGCGAAGCCACCCAATTTAGCCGAATTATGGTAGAAGATTTTATGAATCCCGAAGGCGGATTCTATCTTGGCAGTAATCAATCTGAAAAATTGATCGTCCGTGCCATGACGGGATATGATGGTGCTATCCCTTCCGGAAATTCTGTCGCAGCCATGAATTTATTGCGAATAACACGAATCACCGGAGAAGTACATTGGGCAGAAATGGCGGATCAATTGTTCAAGGTTTTTTCGAAAGAAATTGAAAATGCGCCTGCGGGTTTTACATCCATGCTATCCGCATTCTTATTTGAATCGGATCGTCCCAAAGAAATTGTAATCGTCGGATCAAAACAAGATCCGGTGGCGCAACAGGCACTCAAACGGTTACGCACAGAATACCATCCCGGAAATGTCATCTTGTTTAAAGATACGGATGATAAGATGAATCAACTCAACCCCATTGCAAATTGGACCATTGAACATCGACCCATCAATAATCAAACCACTTTTTACGTGTGCGAAGATTTCGCCTGCAAAATCCCCACCACTGATTTAGAACAAGCCATCCAATTCATTAATGAGTAAATCATTATCCAAACGGGTGGGCGAATTGTTTGCCCATGTTCAAGATCTACTGGATACGGTCACCCATACTGCCATTAAGAGAGTGGATGAGAGCAAAGGTAAGAAAAATGGACTATTAGGCTTTTTTTCATCCATTGGGGATGCATACTTTAAAAAATATACTGAAATCAAAAAAGATACTGAATCGAAATAATTACACGAATCAAAACCTTAGAATAGAGACATCATGAAACTAGAATTACACTGGAAAATTATTATTGGCCTTGTATTGGGCCTTATGTTTGGCGTTCTGGCTGCTGCCCAAGGCTGGAGTAACTTCACCGCAGACTGGATCGCCCCCTTTGGGAAAATATTTATCAGTCTATTAAAACTGATCGCCGTACCTCTCGTCTTATCTTCACTCATCACGGGGGTGGCTTCCCTTTCGGATTTGAAAAAATTGTCTCGTATTGGCGGTAAAACCATCACCATATATATTACCACCACCGCTATAGCTGTCACGATTGGATTGGTCGCAGTCAATATTTTGCAGCCGGGAGATACCGTTCCTGAGGAGATGAAGGTCAAACTTCAAGAAACGTATCAATCTGCAGCATCTGGAAAAATGGAAGCGGCAGAACAGGTGAAAGAAAGAAGCGTTCTGCAACCCATCATAGATATGGTACCCTCTAACTTTTTCAGTTCCGCTTCAAATAATCGGAATATGCTTCAGGTCGTCTTTGTGGCCATTATAGTCGGGATTGCACTTATCCAAATTCCAAAAGAGAAAGCTAGACCCGTTTTAGAGTTTATGGAGGGTGTGAATGACCTTGTCATCAAATTGGTGGATAATATTATGCTCATGGCACCTATTGGTGTATTTGCCCTCATCGCGGATACGATTACGTCCGTTGCGGGGAACAACCTCCAAAACGTCCTCGAGTTGTTGGGCGCTCTCGGGTTCTATATGTTGGCGGTGATTATCGGATTGATTCTTCAAATGGTCATTACTTATACCTCCATATTGAAAATATTTTCGAAAATGTCTATAAAGAAATTTTACCAAGGTATCGCCCCGGCTCAATTGTTGGCATTCTCCACCAGTTCAAGCGGCGCAACCTTGCCTGTCACTATGGAACGATGTGAGGATGAATTGGGCGTTTCGGAAGAAGTTTCCTCTTTTGTCCTCCCCCTCGGCGCCACCATAAATATGGATGGTACAGCGCTATACCAAGCGGTGGCAGCAGTATTTATTGCACAAACCTTAGGAATGGATCTTACCGTTGGTGCACAGTTAACCATTGTGTTGACAGCAGTTCTAGCTTCCATCGGCACTGCAGCTGTTCCCGGCGCAGGCATCATAATGCTAGTCATCATCCTAGAAGCCATCGGCGTACCTAGCGCTGGTATTGCACTCATCTTGGGCGTGGATCGGATTTTAGATATGATGCGGACCGTTACCAACGTAACCGGTGACGCCAGTGTGGCCGTAGCCGTGGCATCTTCTGAAGGACAATTATCGAGTTAAACTAAATGTGAGGATGGCTTGAAAGCTATGGAAAAAATCCTGTAAACTTGGGGTAGTAAAATAGATTTCTTACTTCAGTCAATGAATTTCAGGATCTTCAATATTAATCCTTGAGATCACCTTCTGAATTCAAAAAACAGGCCTTTCTCGATTCGTCGGGATGAAGGACGTTTGCTGAAGACAGAGGCCTCTACCGTGTTTACACGGATCCTGAAATCGTCTCTGGAGTAAGACATAAAAAACCCCGATTTGAATCGGGGTTTTTTATTTTCCTAATGTGGATTGAATTTGACTGATTCGCTGACGAGACCCCTTCACCTTTAAATGGACGTAGTCATCATGGTAATGCCGCTCCAAGACGTCCACCCCTTCTTGAGCCTGAGCCATGGCTTTTGAATCCGTATATGAAAACTGGAGATCCACTACCTGAAATTTTTCATCCATAATTTGTGTAATCTCCTTTGATAAATGATTTATCCGAAGTTGATTGAGTGCGGATACAAATATACCTTCAGGAAATATTCGATTGAGATAAACCATTTGATTTTGCACTGCATCATTATCTACCTTGTTCAAGACAATTAAGTTCGTGTGGCGTTCAGCACCCAAATCTTTCAATACATCAACGATGGTTTCATAATGGTCTGTGACTTGTTTAGAGGACGCATCTAAAACGATTAAAATTAAATCTGCATCCACCACCTCTTTTAATGTGCTTTTAAAACTGGCAACCAAATGGTGGGGTAATTTTCTAACAAATCCAACCGTATCACTTAACAGAATCGAATGGGCATTATCCAGATCCACGGAACGAATGGTGGTATCTAAAGTAGCGAATAACTGATCTTGAATTAATACATCCGCACCGGAAATTGCTTTCATTAAAGTGGACTTGCCGGCATTTGTATATCCAACTAGTGCTACTTTGTATTGATTCCCCCTTTGTTTACTTTGTGTTTCTCGCTCCCTGTCAATTTTTTTTAATTCTTTTTTAAGTTTTGATATACGGGTTCGAATTAATCGTCTATCCACCTCAATCTGCGTTTCACCAGCACCAGCCCGAGTACCAATACCGCCCATTTGCCGTTCTAGGTGTGTCCATGCCCGTGTTAACCTCGGTAACATATATTCCAACCGGGCCAGTTCAACTTGGGTTTTCGCTTCTTTGGTCTGGGCATGCTGGTTAAAAATATCCAGGATGAGGGCACTGCGATCGATGACCTTCATATCCTTGGCTAAATTGCTATAGTTTTTGATTTGGGCCGGACTCAATTCATCATCAAAAATAATGAGAGATACACCCAATTCTTTTGCTTGATTAATTATTTGTTCCGCCTTGCCTGTACCTAAAATAAATGAAGGGTTAATACGCGAAAGTTTTTGTGTCACATGTCCCACAACATCTGCCCCGGCCGTTTTGGCCAGCAACTCTAATTCCTCTAAATGTTCTTCTACGGTGGGTAAATTCAACTTGCCATGAATAACCCCGATGAGGATTGCTTTCTCCTTCTGTTTTATTTCTGGATTATCAATCATGCTTTTGTTTTCATTCCATCCCGTTTGGGACGGCTAAGGTAAGATTCAATCATAAATAAGGCGAGTGCAATAATTAAAAATGTCCGCCATAAGGCACGGCCGTGGCGTTGAGACTCAATAGTCTCTTTTATAGGTGCTCCAGGGGATAACCATACCATTCTATCTGCGCCCACAGCCTGAATAATCTCATTGGTTGATGATCGTAATTTGGGAGATTCATAAGGGGAAAGACGTGTAGAAAATGCAGTAAAAAATTCGGAGCCGGCATATACTTCATAGGATCCTAATTCGTTCGTTTGGTCAAAAACGATCGCTCCCTTATTATAATCTGGGACGACCAAAATCCGATTGCCGGAAGGTGTTTCAATCGCCCATTTTTGATTAATCAATTCTTTGGGGATGCGAATGGTCTTTGGTGAATCCACGATAACCATCCCTGTATTCAATTCATCTGTTGCAGACAAAATAAGTAACCGATGAATCATAGGTATTAAAAGTCCTTTCATGGAAAAATCATTCCATCGAAGATCCAATGGTGATGTAAACAAATAAATTGGACTACCTCCAAATGGAATTTCCATTAGGAAAGGATCATCATTATTTAAAGACAAAATCTGCTTATGTCCTTTTTTGGGCAAGACTTGATTATATCCATACACTTGGGGCAATGCCTCTTCTAAATCGCGGAGGTTTAACTCCTGAAGCAATGGATTATCTCGGTCATGAATACGGACAGAAAAATAAGACGATCCATCCAGCATTATTTGCTCACTCATGGTTGGTAATTGCAAATTTGAAAATGTTACCAATTCAAGAGATGGATAATTCGTGCCCGCAAACCATAGGATGCTTCCCCCTCCATTTAAAAACCTTTTGATAGATTCAATCGCGCTCGGCGTAAATGATTTTGGGTCCTGGAGAATCAATACATCCGTTTCTTCTAAATAAATTCTTTCAATCTGTGGAAGCACTTTTAGCTCGAGATCTAAAAACCGATCCTGACCGTTGATGGATTCCAATACAGTGCGCAGCATAAACAAATCCGATTGGGAGCTTGCAATGACTTTACACGATATTTGTTCGGGTACAGTTAATTCAAATGTTTGTCGATCATCCAATGAAAAGTGGTCATGAGGTAATTCCAATTTCCCGCGGACAATACCACTTTTCCCCGGATATACCTGAAAGAGGAAATCTTTTAATCGCCCCGGTTGAAAATGAGATACAATCTGGCCGACTCGTTCATCATTTAAATATAATTCAACAGGAACATTTCGTCTTTCAGCCGACCCCATATTTTCAATTTTAGTATTCAACTTTAGTAAATGGTTTGGCAATTTGATTTGGCTCAATGCAACTAATTCATTCACAGAAACATTATCTACCAGAGGCGCTCTTCCAAATCCATAAAACCGCCATTCTGAAAAACTCTCTTTAATGGACGAGGGAGGTGACGACGGAAAATCACTTAATATAAAACATTCACGGTTTAGCATATTTGCATTGGTATTGGACAATGTTTCATCTACGACTGTCCAAAGATCATCCTGACTGGCCGATTGTTTAATGGACCAACGATCAGGATGGATTTGATCTCCCGGCTCAATGGTGCCTGAATATATTTCTTTTGGCGGAGAAGTTTGCATGACACGTAAATGGACCAAACCAGTGAAACTGGATAAAATGTCCGGTATTTCTGATTTTGCCTGATCTAAAAATGAGTCCCGATCTTTAGTCACAGCCATACTGGCTGAATTATCAATAATCATAACCGCCACCGATTCTTTTTCACTGGGTACCCATGCCGCATCATTCACTTGGATCGGCCCCGACACCATGAGCACCAATGCAGCAATGATTGTCATACGCAAGGCAATAAGGATCCATTGCATAATTTTTAATTTTTTAATGGCATTATGCTCTAATGCCTTAATGTGCTGGATAGATGAAAATGCCACCGTTTTAGTCCGGCGCAAACTAATCAAATGGATGGCTAGCGGCAGGGATGCAGCCAGCAATCCCCACAAAATGTTCGGAAAGAGGAAAGCCATTAGATGGGCGTCATAAACATCATCATAATGGCGCCTGCGCCGAGGGGAATTTTGAAATTATCATCCAATGGTATTGGTAGTAATTCTATAACCATGGCTGTAATAGCGCCTGCCATTGATATATGAAGAGGAAGCATTTTAAAGTTTAGGGCAATGATAATACATACGGCCAAACCTGCGAAAAAACCCTCCCAGCTTTTATCCCAAATTTTATGTTTACCAAATCGTTGACCGATCAATCCAGCAGCTGTATCGCCGAGACTCATAAATATTAATGCGATAATGGCTACCGGTTTGGAGAACAACATAATCGTAAGTACCGATCCAAACATGACCCAAGTTGCACCGGTCAGTTTTCCATCTTTCTCATGACCTCTAAGCATACTGCCAAAAAATGTCCCAAATAAATTCTTCACAGTCGGAACACGATGCCGCATGATATCTACCAACAGAAATACGATAGATAGTCCAACAAGGATACGGACCATCATCCATTTTTCCGGCACGATGTACATATAGCCAAATGGGATAGTCAGATTAAAGAGGTGAATTAATTTTCGTAAATATTCGTTTAATGGAATCATTTTTCGTTCTGCAAGTTGTCAAAAATATCCTGAAGATCTAAAATACTCACCACCAGGTCCACAGTGGTTGTCTGTTCTAATACGGTCCCCGGTGCGATGGATTGATCCAATACCGTATACGGGACCAAATCCTCATTTTGTTGATATGATATCTTCCCAACGGAAAGTCGGGCTTGGGTTAATTCTGATTTGGCTTTTTTCATACTAAGGCCAAAAAGTTGGGGTACCTGAAAAAAGTCCGGTGGCAATCCTTGGCTTACGGTAATTTGCAATCCCAGTCCCTTTTTAATTTGATCGCCCGATTTCGGGAATTGCCATGCCACCGTGCCTCTTGGATAGTCCGGGTTGTATTCGGTATAAACAGTATCTATTTCTAATCCCAATTGCTGTAGGGCTATTTCTGCGCTGCGTCTGGATTGTCCCACAAGATTGGGAACAGCAATCATTCTCTCCGGACGAGCAATTTTTAATCGAACAGTTCTGCCCGGTTTTACTTTTTGACCGGAAGTCGGATATTGATCAACAATGGTTAGGGGGTCTACACCTGATGTATAAACCGTATCATATACAACACCCTTAAACCCTTCGGACTCCAGCTCCAATATGGCCCGATCTAATGACTTACCCTTGATATCCATCACAGTTATGGTGCTGTCTTTTCGGATATATGCAGGCATAATGATTTGATCGAACAGAACAAACAGTCCGATAGATACGACCACCAAGGCCGTAATAAAATGTGTCAGTTTATTAATCATTAATTCTTAGTCGGGCGGCAAACATGCCATCCACATTATGCCGTGGTGGAAATGTTGCCAAACAATTTTGTTCGTTTAACCATGATTCCGGAACGAAATCTTTACCGGATTCCAGAAAGAAATTATCATTCAATTTAAGGAACGACTCAACCACATTCCAATTCTCTTCCGCTTCCAATGAACATGTGGCATAGACCATCACACCATCCTTCTTCAAAAATTGACTCATGTGCATTAATATGGCAAATTGAATGGCGGCCATAGAATGGACATCTTCTTTCTCACGACGCCAACGAATATCAGGCCTGCGCCCCATAACGCCTGTGCCTGTACAAGGGGCATCAATCAAAATTCGATCCGCCATAGGAAACGCATCTGTAGATGCATCTTTACACACCCATTCAACAGGATATTCCAACGCCTCTGAACGCATTTTCCCTTTTTTGATGCGCGCCATACTCATGTCTGAAGCAATAACGGTGCCTTCGCCTTTTTGTTTTTCAACGATATAGTTTGTCTTTGTTCCCGGCGCTGCGCAGACATCTAAAATAGTTTCGTTTGGTTGAGGATCCAACAATTCAACCACGGCCCCTGAAGAACGATTTTGGATGCTGAACATTCCTGTTTGAAACCATTCACTTTTTAATATTTTACTTAGCCCCTTTGATATCCGAATAAACACCTTTGATTCCGGACTAAACTCCCAAGGGATTTCCAATTCATCCAAAGCCAATGCCACATCATCCTGACTATTCTTCCATGAATTGAGTCGAACGTCTGTAGAAGCATTTTTATTGAAATAATGGCAAAGCGCGGCCGTATTCTCCTCATCATAATGATTTATCCAATGATCAACCAGCCATTGTGGATATGAAAGCCAATCTGATAAAGGGACATTTTTAGGTTGAGCAGATGGATCTAAATCAATGGTCTTCCGCATGACAGCATTTACCAAACCGCTAAACTTTTTACTCATCACTTTTTTGGTGAGCTCAACCCAAGAGTGAACGACGGCATGTGGTGGGATTGCATCATCCATAAGCGCTTCAAAATAACCCAACCGCAAAATGATTAAGATACTCGGATGAAGCTTTGTGATGGGTTTATCTAAATTCGATGTAATCCAGCCATCCAGTCGAGATTCCCATCGAACCACTTCATTGGTAAGGACCAAAGCACGTGATAAATCCTGTTGGGTCAATGAATTGTATTTAAAATAAATATCCCGAACCTGATGTAACCGATCCGATTGATTATAATATTTTTTCAGGATTTTAAATGCGTGAAAGCGCGCATCATTTTTCATGATTCAAATCGATCTCCGGCTGAAATTTTAGCACCCTTCAACCAATCTGAAACGACCATACGCTTTTTCCCTTCCAATTGAATATCCAATAATTCGAGGACACCATCCCCACAACAGATGACCAATCTGTTTTTCTCAATTTTGAAAAGTTCTCCGGGTACACCTTGAATTTGGTACTGAGCCAATCCTATCTTATAAATTTTTATCCGCTTTCCCTTGAATGAAGAAAAGCTCCCTGGGAGGGGTGATAATCCTCGAATTTGATTATAGATAGATCGTGTTGTTTTAGACCAATCAATTCCACACATTTCTTTAGTAATTTTAGGTGCGGCCGTTGCAGCTAAATGATCTTGAGGGATGGGTTTCTTTCCATCTGCCAATGCATCTAATGATTGAATAACCAATGATCCACCTTGATCAGCCATTTTTTTGGAGATCGTACCAAAATCATCTTCTGGTTTTATAGCCATGCTTTCTTGAAAGATGATGCCCCCTGTATCCACCTTGGGTTCAATAATAAAGGTGGTAATGCCTGTCTCTTTGTCTCCATTCATAATCGCATGCTGTATGGGTGCTGCACCTCGATATTTTGGTAATAGAGAAGTATGGAGATTCATGGAACCCCTTTTAGGAATTGTCAACAATTCTATGGGTAAGATGCGAAAAGCTACTACTATAAAAATGTCAGGATTCAGCGCCTTCAATCTATTGGTGAATTCAGAATCCGTTAATGATGATACCGGTATAAAATTCATACCTTTCTCTATCGCATACTCACCTACAGCTGTATGCCGTAATGATCGACCTCTCCCCATGGTTTTGGGTGCATTGCTGACCACACCCACCACTTCATGCTTCTCAGACGCATGAAGTGATTCAAGAATAGGACATGCAATTTGCGGGTTGCCCATGAAAATTATTCTCATTGCACCTCCCCTATATAAACTAACAGATAGATATTATAGAACAAATGCCTTTCGATATTTGACTTTCAATAGCGCATCTTTTTTAATGGCTTTTAGTGTTTTATCTACAGTCATTTTTGTCGTGGATGTGACACGATCCACAATAAAAACACCATTTAAATGATCAACTTCATGTTGTATTGCGCGTGCCAATAATCCACTAATCTCCTTCGTATGCTCATGGCCCAATTCATCCTGGTATTTGAATGTGATAGTTTCCGGACGCTTCACATCAAGACGTACATCGGGAATGGAAAGGCACCCTTCTTGAAACCAAGATTCGCCTGAGCCCTCGATAATTTCACCATTGATAAATACATGGATGCTTTCGCCTTCCTCTTCAATATCCGATATGTCAATAATGAATAGATTTAAGTCAACTCCCACTTGATTAGCAGCGAGTCCAATTCCATTTTCTTCATACATGGTATCGAACATATCGTCAATTAGTCCCGAGAGCTTTTTATAATCCTCGACCGGCTTGCATTTTTTTCGAAGAATGGGATCTCCGTAATGGACGACTTCCATTAATGCCATTAAGATTGGTCCTCGATCGCTTCCGTTTCAGAAGCATCCAATTTATCTGTAAGACCGGCAACCGCAGACCGGTTAACTGTAAGAGATATATTTTTATCCACCTTGAGAAGGATGGCTTTTTTCTCTTTTCCCTTAAAACCGCTAATAGTGCCATGCAATCCTCCAATGGTAACCACACGGTCTCCCTTTTTCAAATTGCCCAACATATTTTGTTTTTCTTTTTGACGCTTCGCCTGAGGACGAATCATGAGAAAATACATAATGGCCAAAATAAGGATGAATGGTAAATAGGCCATTAAACCGCCCCCTTGAGCATTTTGGCCGCCAGAAAATAGAAATGTTAGGTTCAATTGATTCTCCTTTAATTTAGCGGAGAAATTACCGAGAATCAGGCACTTTTTATAAAGATTATGCGTTCTTTTTTAATCGGATTTCAAAAGTGGTCCCTATGTCAGGCTCGCTTTGGATTACGGCAATATGTCCACCATGTATCTCATTGATGATTCGATTCACTAATGATAATCCCAATCCCCAACCCTGTTGTTTCGTGCTGAACCCAGGACGAAATATATTTTTCCAATTCTTTTTATCGATCCCACTTCCATTATCCTGAATATACAAAATGCCATATTCACCCAGACCAGATACGGTAATACTGACCTTTCCCTGATCATGCTTAATAGAATCCATGCCATTGCGAATCACATTTTCAATGGCCCAACCTAATAAAGTTGGGTTTCCCAAAACGGAAATATCATCCGGTGCATTGACAGTGAGTTTAATTTGTTTTCCCAAAGACGGCATTCGTTTTTTTAGGTACACTGTCTGTTCATTCACCAAGGATTTTAATGACATGGGTTTTAAAGGTGCATCTGAGCCCATATTACTGAATCGAATTCCGATTTGGTTTAATCTTTCTAAATCTGATTCCATTTCATCTACCACAATTTTTGATTCTTCGGGATGCATCTTAATCCGATCCACCCATCCCATGAGTGCAGAAACAGGGGTTCCCAATTGATGGGCTGTTTCTTTTGCCATGCCCACCCATATATTTCTTTTTTCACTATTTCGGATTGCATTAAACCCAATAAAACCGACAAATATAAATAAAGCAACTGCTCCAATTTCAAGATAGGGTAGCCATTGTAATTTTCGAATCAAATCAGAATCACCATAATGAAGATACCCCAATAAAATTGGTTCCACAGATGCTGGATCATTAAATGCAATTGGGATCGGTTCATTTTGGAGATCCATAGCAGCCATGGGTTTTTGCAAGGCTTCAGGGGATATACTACCGCCTAAATTTCTTGAATAAACTGGGTTTTGATCTGCATCCGAATAAATAATTGGGAATTGGACTTTTTTAATAATTTCATCAAAGACAAAACTCAAATTGGCATCGGATTCTTCATTCACTGTTTTGGCGATGATTTCAGAATATACTTTTACAATTTCTCTATTATCATCACGGAGTTGATTTACGATGGAATTGGAATAAGCTAACAGGCCTATAATGAGGGTGAACCCAACGGCAATGAGGGCCAGTTTAATATTGCTACTATTCCGATAATGGCTCATGAATGGCTTTGTCTTATAAATCCAAAAACGACCAGACCCAAAACGAGCGCAAAAGAAATGAATGAAATAGTCTTTCCTGTACTAAATGTTGATTGATCGTAAGTAAATGAAATTTTATGTTGCCCTGCCGGTACAGAAACACCCCGAAGAATACCATTTACCTTTATAGTCTCAATTGGATTTCCATCCAATGTCGCCTTCCATCTCTCCGGATAAAATACCTCACTTAATACTAAAAATTGATTCCCTTCCGATTCGGTATGAATGGTAGTATGATGAATTCCACGATCAATTTTCGTTATTTGTGCCGGTTTACCAGATGGCTGGGTCATATGTTGGCTAACCAATGCCGTTTGCGACGGATTAAATGCTTGTAAAGTGACTTGTTTAAATACTTCATTCTCCGGTACGGCTTTTAATTCTTTCACAAACCAAACCCTTGGTAAGGCATCTTTCACCCTATAAACATGGGCATCTAATTCCCCCCTAGATGATTTTAACCTTCCTGTCTTAGCATCAATCAAATCGGGATGATTCAGCGGTTCGGGACTAATTAAATATTTTGCATTCATCATTTGAAGCACAGAGATAGATGCACCATTTCCGGTTTGAGATAAAAAGTCATTATATGCCCTTAACTTGGCAGGATGATAACCTCCAATAGATTCAATTTGAAAGGCGGCAAACCTCGACTCTCCAAATAAGTGTCCCACGGGATATATTCGATAGTCACTCTGATCCAGCTTAAAAAATTGGATAATTTCATCTTCTTGAAAATATCGATCGACTGCTCGTGTAGCCATGAGCTGCGAACTGCGGCCGCTCTGTCTAGATGGTTGAATAATCTTTTGATTGACGATGCTGATATCGATAATTGCCAATCCAACAACCAAAGATAACATGATTTTTTTATTAATCTTCCGCTGAATCCATAACAATGTCATGCCCAACAATGATCCCAGCCAAAAGAGCATCATCCATACATCCGATTGCCACAGATCCCAACGAAGATTATTGATGGCCTGCCCCATGCGAGGATCTTGAACTCGAGGTGGCGTAAAACTCTCTCTTAAAAATGATTCCAACGTAGAGCCACCCAACGCCATTCCAATTAATACAAGAATTGTACATCCGGCCAATACCCATCCCCATTTGGGTATGACCTTTTCCTTCAAGTCACCAACAGCATCCAAACCGAATGCAGCAAGAATAGCCACATTGAATTGGAGGAGTATCAGTATCATATGGGGAACACGAAATTTGTTGAAATAAGGAAATAGGTTAAAGAATAAATCATAAACCAGACTAAAATGTCTCCCAAAGGAAATCAATAGAGCCAGCGCGGAAGTAATAATCAAAAAGTAATGTATTAATTCTCGTTTGGATACGAGTCCAATGATAGCCAAAATCAGTATAATGATTCCCATATAGTTTGGATAATCCGTAAAAGGCATGAATCCCCAATAGGGTTGTCCGCCAAAACCAAATGCGGAGGGAATAAAAAATGTAAGAATTTCTTTCGGATGGAAGGACCAACCGGTGGCATAATTATAATCCGCACCGCCACTGGCTCCCCCACCACGGACTGAAAATGGTGTATAATCCATAGCAGGTAAATATATTAGAAGCGATAGCCCAATCCCCATAATACAGGCGACTACAAATAAAACCAAACCGGAATACAATTCACCTTTTTTCTGTTTCCGGATAAAACCATTCACCAATACCATGAGACTATATGCGCCAACTAAGAGCCAAGTATAATAAGCGATTTGGGCATGGGCACGCTGTAATTGAAAACCCATTAAAATAGCCAACCAACCGGTATCCCATAAATTGGGATTCTCCCACAACCGAACGGTCAGCCAGAAGATCCATGGGATGTATGCTGCAGTCATCATTTGACTGCCGTGACCATGGACCACCATAGTCGTCATATAGGGGGTGACCATAAATCCTACTGCGCCCAAAGCGGCAGCGAACGGTGAGCATTTTAAATGCCTCAATAACAAAATGCAGCCGATCCCGGCGAATATAAGGTGAAGCATTTGGATCATCATCCCAGGGAGAAAAAACAATTTAAACAGGTGTTCGGGGAAGTATAGTTTTGAAATATGGGTAAAGGCTTCTGCTGATGGCATACCGCTGAATACCCAAGGCTGCCATTGAGGAAACTCACCTGTTTCTTCTGCCACTTCATTCAAGGCCATTCCCACAGCTTTTGGACTAAGGCTATCGGGTGAGCCAAACGTTTTACCACCAAAAATTACCGGATTAAATAAAAAGGCCACAACAACAACCAAAAAGGCTGTAGCCATTACGGTTGGTGATTTCATATTGATGCTCATTATCGTTTAATTAATCCTTTTAATATACCAAGCCCATTCAAAAATTCTTTATCCTCTACATCAATTTTCATAAGCCAAATCAAGGTGCCAAAAATGAGGACAGAAGTTAATCCTGCAATCATTAAAGTAATCAATGTATGATAATCCATAAGGAATGGCTTTAATGGCCCAAGGATTCCAAATGTTATGGATCCAGCAATAATTGGCTTGATTAATTTTTGATTGATAAAACTCATTTTTAAAATGATGCCCACTTCAATGACTCGGGCCAAACCCACAGCCGTTAAAGAGATCAAAGTAGCCATGGCCGCACCAGCTATCCCATATTGAGGAATTAACCAGATATTTAATCCAAAATTAAGGATGAAAGCTCCAATGGT
>CEUZ01125840.1_pt1 | contig 26796 bp, 26 predicted proteins | sample 361511 | NCBI WGS metagenome assembly CEUZ01 (sample SAMEA2622822, study PRJEB7988) | marine metagenome | biome: marine biome (ENVO:00000447); feature: surface water layer (ENVO:00002042); material: "saline water (ENVO:00002010), including plankton (ENVO:xxxxxxxx)" | depth 5 m | reverse complement strand
GGAGACCAACAATCTGCGTTATTTGGGCAAGCCTGCCTTGAGCCTGGGATGACCAAAAATACCTACGGAACGGGGTCTTTTGTTTTGATGAACGCGGGTCAGCACTGTCCCGAACCGGTCGACGGCCTGTTGACTACAGTGGCCTGGGATTTAGGTGATGGACCGACCTACGCCTTGGAAGGATCGGTCTTCGTTGCTGGTGCGGCCATACAGTGGCTTCGAGACGGGTTGGGAATAATTAGTGAAGCCTCAGAGATAGGTGATTTGGCGGCGTCTGTAGCGGATAACGGTGGCGTTTATTTGGTCCCGGCTTTCGCAGGTTTAGGAAGTCCTTGGTGGGACTCGCGCGCGCGCGGAACTGTTACCGGCATAACAGCGGGTACTGGGCGCGGACACCTCGCCTTGGCAGTCGTGGAGGCCATCGCATTCCAGACTCGAGACGTTGTAGAGGCCATGTCTCGGGCAGGAGCTACGCCTGTTCGCGAAATGCGGGTTGACGGTGGTGCCTCCGTGATGGATTTGTTGCTCCAAATCCAAGCAGACCAATTAGGTGTTCGGGTAGCCCGGCCTGTTATCACTGAAACGACGGCCCAAGGGGCAGCCATGCTTGCCGGACTTGCAGAGGGGCTGTGGGATAGGCCCGCAGAAGTTAGTGCTGCTTGGCAATTAGACAGGGCATTCGAGCCTCGTGACAATCGCAGTGAATGTGATGCGGCGCACGCCCACTGGCTCCGAGCGGTCGAAAGATCCATGAACTGGGCCGTGGATTGACTTTTCCTTAGCAGAGTCGTTCCAACCCGGTACCTAACTGGGTTATGGCTTGACGAATACGATGTTCATTTTCCACCAAAGCGAACCGCACGTGTCCCTCACCGCCTGGCCCAAATCCAACTCCAGGCGATAAAGCAACATTTGTTTCTTCAACAAGATGCTTACAGAAGCCTACGGAACCCATTTCACGGTAGGGCTCAGGAATCGGCGCCCAAACAAACATCGTGCCTTTGGGTGGTTCAATCTCCCAGCCAATACGTGCAAGGCCGCGGATCAGACTGTCGCGACGAGATTGGTAGATCTCATTAACTTCGCGCGGATAGTCACTTTCTTCGTTCATCACCACTGTTGCCGCTATCTGAATCGGTTGAAAGGTCCCGTAATCCAGATAGCTCTTGAGTTTTGCTAACGCCCCTACTACTTCGCTATTCCCCACACAAAATGCAACTCTCCAACCTGCCATAGAAAATGATTTCGTGAGACTGTAAAACTCAACTGCAACTTCTTTCGCGCCTTCCGCCTGCATAATCGATGGGGGTTGGTATCCGTCGAAACCGAGATCTGCGTATGCGAAGTCATGCACCAATACCACTTCGCGTTCTCTAGCGAAATCGACCAGGCGCTGCATGAAAGATAGGTCGACGCATGTGGTGGTGGGATTATGTGGGAAGGACAAAACGATGACGCGAGGCCGAGGCCACGAATACTCGAATCTCTCGACCAGAGATTCGAAAAAATCTTCGCCCGTTGTTAACGGGACCTCGCGTACGTTTGCTCCTGTAAACAGTGGCCCAAATATGTGAATTGGGTACGAAGGTGCTGGAACCAAACAGGCATCACCAGGCGCCAGTAGTGTCCACATCAGATGCGAGAATCCCTCTTTCGCTCCAATGGTGTTGATTATTTCGCTTTCCGGATCCAGTGAAACACCCCATTGGCGCTGATACAGATCTGCGACCGCTTCTCGAAGCTTGGGTATACCTCTACTGGCCGAATACCTGTGGTTTCGATCATTTTCAGCGGCTTCGCTGAGCTTCGTTACCGCAGTAGCCGGCGAGGGAATGTCAGGATTGCCGAACCCCAAGTCGATGACATCGGCTCCATCTCGTCGACGTTCGACTTTTAGCGAGTCAATAATCGTAAAGACGTAGGGCGGTAGATTGCTGATGCGTCTGAACTCCACGTAACTTGAGGGTACAGAGGCATTGGGTCTTATCCGAAACAACTCTCCAAGAAGTCTCTTGGTACTAGGTATTTCTATCCTTCAACCTTGGATTGGAAGTCGTCGAGGGCGGCATGAGCGATTCTTCCCTCAGCTCTCCTCTTCACAAATCCTGGAAGTGGGACCGCCAACTCGATGGCGAGCTCGTATGTGACTTCGGTCTGACGAGGATCATCGGCAAGAGTGTCGAATCTATAGCTGCCATCAAGCCTCTTGATGATGTCTCCGCTCGCCAATTCCCATTTAATGAGCGACGGTGACTCCGAGTAGTCGTAAATAAGCGAATAAGTAGCACTTCTGCCCATGGCAGCGACTCGAAACGTTGCCTCCGTCACTCTGCCTTGGTCATCCCGAGCTCCGACCGATACTTCGCGCAGATCGCTGACCCAGGATCCATAACTTTCGACGTCAGCTACCAAGGCATGACACTGTGCAGTATCTGCATTGACGACACGAGAAACTTTTAATTTGTCGATCATCAGCTTTTCCTATCCAACGACCCTTGTATTCTGCCATGCCGCGGAGGCTAGGCGTGGTCGCATCCACGCTCAGGGAAAAATCCATGCTGTGCCGACCAAAGAGCCGCTGACCCAACAGGCAGCATTGGGGCCAATATGACGAATGCGATATCGGTGTACGGCCTAAGCGCTGCCGCTGTGAACGCCACTACTAATTGGGCAATCGTCGACCATGCAAACTGCCTCTGGATTGACCGTGGAGCACTGTTCTGGAGTAAAAACAATCCGGCAACGGTGACTGTTGCAACGCGACTGCGTCTCAGTCCGTACATCAACCCAAACGCGAACAAAAACAGGCCCAAGACAAACATCGTCAAAGATGCGGTCACCACGAACGGACCAGAAGACTCCGGTGCCATAAGGCCGAAAGCCGCAACGACTGCCAGTACCAACGTTGACTGCCAAGCCAAACGAAGTAAAGATTGCCCCGGGCTACGACCGGACTGACTTGCTCCTCGCTTCATGAAAGCGTTTTCTCCAGACGGTCTGCTAAGAGATCATACGAAAGGGAGTCCGTAGCCCGCTTTCTACTTTCCCTTGACATCTGATTGGCCTTTTCAGGATTTTGGAGGATTGAAAGGACCGCGCCAGCCACTTCGCTCGCCTGTCTTGGGTTATCCACAACGATTCCCGTTGTCCCATGCACCACAGCCTCGTGCGCTCCGCCGGAACGTCCGGCCACCTGCGGAACACCAGCAGCAGCCGCTTCGGCAAAGACGATGCCGAAGCCTTCTTGTTCCAGGCCTCCCCATCGATTCCTGCACGGCATCAAAAATAGGTCTCCCATAGCAAACACAGAAGGAAGTTGAGAATCAGCGACGCGTCCTAGGAACTTCACCGGAGAGTTCAACTTTTTGGATATACGTTCTAAACGTTTCCTGTCTCTGCCTGCACCGACTATCGCTAGCTGTATGCCGGGTATCTCATGTCGAAGACTTCCCACAGCTTCAATAGCCATATCAAATCCTTTTCGAGGAACAAGACGGCTAACTCCAACCACAAGAGGATCTTGACTAAATCCAAGACCTTCGCGGTATCTCATTCGTTCCTCAAGGTCGCGTGGTACGAAACGGCTCTGGTCAACACCAGGCGGAATCTCAATAGTCGTTAAGGCGCGGCCGGCCGCTCTTGAAGCCTCTCGAGCTGGATACCCACCTGCGGTAATAACGAACTCGGCGTTTCGTAGTACGCGACCCAGAAAGTGTCGAACAGCTGGGAGTCGACCCGGAACTGTTATTTCGGCGCCGTGAGCGACGATGGCATACGGAAGGTTCAGAGCAGGAGCTAAGTGCCCTAAAGGAAGCGCTGGATCTAAAACAACAAGTTCTGCCTCTACTTCTTTGGCCAATTCCTTAATCTCAGCGGCTAACTGTCTGGTTGGGAGAAAGACCCTTCGTTTGGACCGTAAGATGCGATGTTTTTGCGTTGCATCAAAGCTCTCAGCCTCTGCATGGTTCGGAGTGAAGACTGTAACCCTGTCGCTAGGCAATCGACGCCATAGCTCCCAAAGGTAGTTCTGAATTCCACCGATCTTTGGTGGGTAGTCATTGGTAACAAGGAGGTGTTTCTTCATTGACTATCCAAGTCCAACAAAATCCCCCACTCCTCTAGTTCGGCACGAACGATTCCATCAGGATCATGTTCAACCAACGAACCAACTACATCGGGTCCAATCAGATGTTTCTTTCCTAACCGCAGCGCCGCCCAAACTGCATGGCTTCGAACTAAAGGTTCCGACGCCATGAGACAATTCTCTAACACTCGATCTACTTCGAGGTCATCGTGGCTTCGGCTATTCCCCAGCACGATTAGCGCATTTCTCCGCAAATATTCAGGTCGACGTCTAGGTATATACCAATGACCAAACTGTTTCATGAGTTCTTCATCTGAACTATCGAGCAGCGCAACAATGTCGACCTTTGAATCTTTGGGCAGCGCGGTCCCTGAAGCGTTCATTGCCTCATCGTTGATCGGGCAAAGCACTTGGCAGTCGTCACAGCCATAAAGTCGGTCTCCAAGCGCCGTTCTATACCGTCGGGGGAAGGTCCCTTTGGCCTGCAAGAGCCAGGCTAAGCATTTGTTGGCATCAAGTACCCCAAACTCGTCAATAGCGCCTGTAGGGCAATCGGTACTGCAGCGTCGACACGTGCCACACCCGTCGTGAGGATTTTCTGACTGTCCCTGGATAGGAGCATCCGTTACAACTGAGCCAATTACCGTCCAGGAGCCAAGCTGTGGGTGCAGCAACATTGTGTTTCGCCCTAACCACCCCAAGCCTGCTCTAGCTGCGACAGCTCTATCGGCCAGCCGATTGTCGTCCATTACCACCTCGGTTCGAGCTCCGAATCCTTCGAGGTAGTTCGCTACGGCCGTCAAACCTTGGCGGAGCATCCCGTATTCATCTGAACAAACGTAGGCCGCCACTACTCCTTTCGGACTCTCAAGTCTCACTTTGGTCCCTGGGTTCGAGGTTTGAGGTTCATCCACGGACGGTGGTTTGTATCGACGAACCGCGACCAGAATGCTCTGCGCCCCTTCAAATAGCAGCGCTGGGTCCGTAGCCCGCTCCGGATTGCCATAAGTGAAGTTCATGCCGGCATGAAGACCTTGACGTTTCCGTTCCTCAATAGCTGCGCGAGCCTCGACGAGTGGCTCTACTCCGGTGACAGCAATGTCATCTAAGCCGGCCTTCGTGGCTACTTGCTTTATGTTCTCAAGATTGGGAACCCACATCACGACACTTTCATAATGCTCAAAAGAAGGACAGCTAGCATCCAAGATGCCGACACGCTTACATCGTTAAAAGTTACCGTCCTGAGTCAGATGCAGCAGATTTCTGCAACTTCAATCTAGGAACCAACCCAGAGCGACTAAGAGTACTCAGAGCACGGATGTCCGATAATTCGATTATGACTGAGTTCCGGTCGGGTCTACAGAGGTAGGTGATAAGACAATCGTTACAAGTCTCGGACCCTGAATGCTCACAGAGGTCACAATCAATAAGTAACGACTCTTCTTCGACAGAGGTTTCATCACGGTCTCTGGTTGTAAATCCAGTGTCTCTCACTTCTCTTTATCCTTTGCCTAGGTGCTAAGAGAAGCTAGAACTGGGGTAGGACACCGTTGACCTAATAGCTATACCGCCTCGAAGAGACCGGTACTCTCTAATCCAGGGGATGGAAATGTTCGCCGAAGAAGCAGACGTTTGGGTAGGTCGCCAGTACGGGCCCTACAGCATCAGAGAGCTCTTGGGTCGCGGCACAGTAGCTCACGTCTACCGAGCCACACTGCGTGACGGCAACGAGGTTGCCCTCAAAGTACTCACCCCCTTCGCTGAAGCAAGACAAGAGATCCGCTCTCTTTTCGAACAAGAGTTTGAACTCATGGTTCGCGTCGAACACCCGAACGTGCTTAAAGCAATGCAAGCCGGCGTAATCGCTGGTACTCACTACATGGAGATCGAACCGATCAATGGTGAAACCCTTTGGGATCGCGTTCAGTCTTCTAAACCTGTAACTCTGCCAGAGTCCATCGCGATCATTCAACAAATGTGTTCTGCCTTGGATCACGTTCACCACCAACGAATCGTTCATCGGGATGTCAAACCGTCCAACATCTTGTTGGACGAAGAAGGTGATCGTGCCGTCCTATTCGACTTCGGCCTTGCGCACGACCTAGACGGACCTCCGCCACCGGAAGGAAGGGTCTACGGATCCCCGATGTTCTTAGCGCCCGAACAAGCAGTTGGAGGCCATGTCGATGGGAGAACCGATCTTTACAGTCTGGGTGCAACTCTGTATCGGTTAGCAGTCGGGTCAGCTCCCTTTTACGGCGAAAGGAATGAGCTCCTACACGCCCACGTGAAACTGCCACCGCCAGATCCTCGTGGAGCTGGGGTTGCTGACGATCTCGCTGAAATAATCTTGAGATCGATGTCTAAAGCTCCAGATGACCGTTTTGAAAGTGGGGCAGATTTCGCCGCTGCCCTGGCCACTGTGCAACAGGTGGACATGAAACCTCGCAGGCGTGGCCTTCTGGGCAGAATTGCTGGCCGCTCCTAATAGATATTGCGAACCTCCAATAACGCTTTATCGAACACTTGTTCGCTATATTTGTCTTCGTGTTTCAGCAATCGTTAGAGGATTTGGGTACCCCCTTACATGAAGTCACTTTCTGTGTTCTCGACTTTGAGACAACAGGTGGCAGAAGAAACATCGACATGATCACAGAGATAGGCGCTGTCAAGTACCGAGGCGGCGAGGAGCTCGGAACCTTCCAAACGCTTATCGATCCGGGATGTGCTGTTCCTCCTGAGATAACGGTTCTTACCGGAATCACGAGTGCAATGGTGTCGCGAGCACCAAAGATGGAACATGTCCTTCCCACCCTCTTAGGATTTCTCGAAGGCGCTGTGCTTGTCGGACACAACGTTGGATTTGATCTCGCCTTCTTAAATGCAGCGTTGCGCAGATCTGGAAGGGAAGCCTGGAAGGGTCAGAAGGTCGACACATTGGCTATCTCGCGTCGCCTAATCCGCAACGACGTCCCGAATCATAAACTTTCTACCTTGGCCAAGTGTTTACGTTTGCCGCATCAGCCGAACCACCGAGCCTTAGACGACGCTCATGCCACCGCCGATTTACTTCATCACCTGCTTGAACTGGCATCGGCTTTGGGAGTCCTCGGACTAGATGATTTACAACAACTTCCAACTATGCAACGTCACCCTCAGGCAAAGAAATTGCGCCTTACTGAAGACCTTCCGCGTTCGCCAGGGGTTTATCGATTTATCAATAAGAGAGGCGAAGTTCTTTATGTCGGCAAAGCAACCAACATACGCTCTCGCGTCCGGTCATATTTCTCGAGTGATAAACGTCGGAAAGTTGACCAGCTGCTCCGAGAAACCGAATTAATCGAGCACACTGTATGCAAAGGACCTTTGGAAGCAGAGGTACTTGAGTTGCGCTTGATCCAAAATCTTCGCCCGCGTTTTAACCGGCGTTCGAAAAATTGGTCGCAGTACGTGTACGTGAAATTGACCTTGTCTGAGCGCTTTCCTCGGCTGTCGATCGTAAGTGAACCCAAAGGGGACGCCGGCTTCTATTTAGGTCCGATTTCTTCTCGTCGTGTTGCTCGAGATGTAGTTGATGCGATCGAAACTGTCGTACCGCTGCGTCGTTGCACCAAGAGAGTGCCCCGGCAGGTGACCGCCGGACCCTGTGTCGCCGCTCAGATTGGCACCAGTGTTTGTCCTTGTTCCGGGGAGGTGACTGAGGAGGCTTATTCGGAGATTGTCGACGATGCCCTCCTAGCGCTTAGCAATCACCCGGAAAAGCTGCTCAAACCACTACGTCTTCGAATGCTGGGCCTTGCCAGTCAACAACGCTTCGAGGAAGCCGCCGATCTCCGGCGTCAAGCTTTCGCGCTATCCACCGTCTTGCGACGTCAGTACCAGGTTGAGGCGCTGCGTTCCTTTGGTCGAGTGGTATTCGAAGACTTTAGAACTGGACTGACCACGCTTGAAAACGGGTGTCTAGTTGAGTTCGCTGGCGAAACCGGCGGCGTCGGAATGGAGCGAAACAGCCTTGATGGCGTTACAGGAAAGCGCGAAGTTGCGGAATTGTGGTGTGTTGCTAATTGGCTTGATACCGAGGCCCATAATCTTCGTCTCATCTACTGCGATCACCCTCTGTCGTCTCGCTACCCCTGCCTAGATAATTTTCAAATCAAGAAAGATCTCGCGCTGGTTTAGCTCGGATGTCATTCTGCTTATTCTTTACGACCTAAAAATTTGACACCGTGCCCATAGCGCTCGACAAGCTCTAATTCGTCAACGTCATAGACCATGGTCCACCTTCGCTCACTATGCTCAAATTTGACCGCCGCCATGACGAAACGATTGCCTGGCTGGATAGCAACCACTGTTCCCGTCTGACCTATTAAGTGCTGTCGGCTGTCGTCTGAGGTTGCTGTCAGGCGGACAACATCCCCAACCCCATAGGGAAGAGCTTGCCCGATCACCATGACTAGCCAGCTATCTCTTTGCTGAGATTAACGACAGCCTCTACCTTCGCGGCAGCTTGGCCGTCGGTCATGACTGCCTTGGCAGCCTCGAGCCCTGCTTCCATGTCCTCGACTATGCCGGCAACAAGAAGGCCTGCTGCCGCGTTGACAGCGACGATGTCGGCCCTTGGACCCGTGTCGGTTCCGGCAAACAACTCATGCATTATCCGCACATTGTCTTCAGGAGTACCGCCTTGAATTTCGGCCCGATTGACCCGACGAAGACCTACAGATTCGGGTGCGAATTCGGTTTCGCCAATGACGTCGCCGTCACGAACCTCGTAAATACGGGTTGAATCAGTTGTTGTGATTTCATCAAGACGGTCACTTCCATGAACCACCAACGCATGCTCGCTTCCTCTAGCCGCCAACACGCCCGCAACTCTAGGAGCCATTGTGGGGTCACTAACCCCGACTACTTGTCGTTTCACTCCCCCTGGGTGGGATAAAGGGCCAAGAAAATTAAAGGTTGTCGGAACACCAAGCTCGGAACGAACTGGGCCAACGAACCTCATCGCCGGGTGAAACTTCTTGGCAAAGGCGAACCCGAGACCCACTTCTTCCACACATCGTGCTACTTGGGCTCCGTCTAGATCGACGGCGAGCCCCAACACTCCCAGGGTGTCAAAAGACCCACTGCTTGAGGAAGCCGCGACGGAACCATGTTTACAAACCGTTGCTCCGGCTGCCGATGCGACAAAACAAGCCATCGTAGAGACACTCAGCGCATGAGTCCGTCGAGATGGGGCGCCGCCGCTTCCGACGATATCGATCGTTCCGTTTGGCACATCCAAAGGCGAAGCGGCATCCATCATTGCTTCCACTAAGCCAGTGAGTTCCAGTACCGAACCTCCCTTCATACCCAAAGCAATTATGAAACCTGCTACTTGAGCATCTGTGGCTTCTCCGCGCAGAATCGATCCAAGAGCAGCCCGCGCTGCGCCCGGGGTTAGATCAACCCCAGCAACTAGGTCACTCAGAACTCCCGACCAGCCGCCAAAAGCATCCAAAGACACGTCCGTCCCGGCGTTGCTATTACTTGAAGTCACCTTTGGGACTCTATCGTTCGTTTGTTGTCTCGGTTTCGTTCAAGGCGCGCTGTCGTGCCGCGGCACGACGCCTTCTCCTAATGATGCTCCGTCGTTCCCGCTGCGTCGCACCTCCCCAAACTCCTTCTTTCTCCCGCACAGCAATTGCGTATTCGAGGCAGGGCATTGCGACGGAACAACCACGACAGATTTTCTTTGCTAACTCGGCGTTATCGTCCTCGTCATCAGGAAAGAAAATTGACGCATCAATGCCACGGCAGGCGGCGGTTTGTTCCCACCCTTTGAGCCCTGGTGCAAAGGGAAGTGAGCTCTGAAAGACATCTGTGAACGCGTCTCCACGGCTGGAATGTAAAACTGTGGTGTGAATAGGATCGCTGATGCTCATGTCACTCAGGATTCTTTCCCATTGCAGGTGGGATTGTCCAGACTAATTGAGCGTTCGGTAATTTCTTAGGGAAGGAATCCGGGTTGTCAGGCGAAATTTTAATCTTTGGTCACCGAATTGACCGCGACGCGTGGTTGAGCGGTTCACTTTTCTCACTAGGCGTAGTGGTCAGTGTCGGGTTGATTATCGGCAATCTGGTCGACCGGGACGGCGGTAACTCGCTATTTGTTACCGCAGCGATCTCTATCGGGCTCGTTCTCGGCGGATTTGTTGCATCTTGGCGCGCTTCGCGCGCTCATATTCTTCATGGAATGCTCACCAGTTGCCCCGCTCTGTTAATCGGCTTTGTGTTCCAGTGCATAAGGATGGTTCGTGGCGTCCGTTCAGTTTCCTGGCTGAGCCTAATTGTCGTCAGCTTTCTAGCTATTTCGTTGGCAACATTGGGCGGAGTGCTTGGTGGACGTTGGACTCCTAACCGAGGCTCTCTTTTTGAGTAAACCATCGACGCTCACATGACAAGCCTCATGCAGCGATACAGTGATATCGGCGGTGAGTCGGCTGGGTGACCGCAGTTGGCCTCACCTTTAGAGACGAGGCAAATTGAGGAAGGTCGGGACTTCACAGGGCAGGGTGCTGGGAGAAAACCAGGCGCCGCGAGGCGACGGAAAGTGCAACAGAAAGTAAACCGCCGATGGTTTAGCGATGCTAATCACAGGTAAGGCTGAAAGGGTGCGGTAAGAGCGCACCAGCGCGCAAGGTGACTTGCGTGGCTTGCAAACCCCACTCGGAGCAAGGTCAAGCAGGAATCAGGCGGCCCGTCCTACGATTCCGGGTAGACCGCTCAGATGGATGGTCACACAAGTGAGTGAACTCACTGGACAGAATCCCGCCTACAGGCTGACTCACCGCCACCGGTATCGATTTCTACACACAGACAACCAGCAAGCTAGCGTTCCCGATAATGAATCAGAGGTCTACCAACATCGATTGGCCTGATGCGCTTGAGCTAGGCCCTGTCACGGTTCTGACAGGTTTGGATAAGGGTAAATACCCGCATGGAAATTCAATCCTCGTCCACGGGTCTCATGAAACGATTCTGATTGACCCTTCTCTGACCGTCGCCCATCGCGGAGCGCCGACACAGGTTGATCAGATATTTCTGTCCCATGTGCATGAGGACCATATTCCGGGAATCAGTCAACTTAAAGATGTTCCCGTGTCATGTCATGAGGCAGACGCTATAGGGCTTACTTCGATTGACGGATTGATGTCGATGTATGGGTTGCCTCAATCCGTTGAAGAAGAATTTCGACAAGAGGTAATAGAAGACTTCAACTACGAGCCTCGAAGTGATGTGTCAACTTTCTCTGATGGAGACGTTTTTGATTTGGGAGGGGCTGAGATTCAGGTGGCACACACTCCTGGACACACCCGTGGCCATTGTGCGTTCTTGATCCCTCAAGCTCGAGCTGTTTTCCTTGGCGATATCGAGTTATCCGGATTCGGACCTTACTATTTTGATGCGCATTCCTCGTTGGACAGCTTCGAACAGTCCCTTCGCCGGTGCCGCTCTCTTGACGCTGACCATTTCATAACTTTTCATCACAAGTGGGTGATTTCTGGACGGGAGTCATTCCTCGAAATGCTGGACAACTTCGAGAGAGTGATCTCCAACAGAGAGTCAGCGATGCTTGACTTCATGCGTGAACCGAAATCAATCGCGAACTGTGCATCACAACGATTTGTGTATCGGCCCTCTGTCGATATGAACATTGTTGATCATGTTGAAACTCGTTCAGCACAGATTCACATTGCTCGCCTGATGGACCAGGCTCGCGTTGTCGAGGTAAGCGAGGGAATGTACCGAACTGCTGACAGCTAAGAGTTACGGCTTTTTGAGGTGTCCTGTTTCGTTGAACGATGTCAGCACAGGCCGTCCATCCCTCACGGCTATTCGAGTGATCTGAGCCTGCCCGACACTGAGGTTCCACGAAATTTGTTCACCGGTTCCCAGCGCCCATGTAACAGCAGACTTTATTGGTGAAACGTGCGTAAACACAGCGACATTTGATTCTTCGGCCTCAGGCAACAAGGCGTCACATCCCAGTGCGACCCTGCGGTCCAATTCTTCTAGGGACTCTCCTCCCGGTGGCGTGAAGGCTGGGTCACTTCGCCATCGGATCCATTCTTCCTTGGTGATCTCACCGATCGGTTTTTCGTCCCATTCTCCATAGTCCAGTTCAATCCAACGCTCATCAACGCGACACGGCAGCCCAAGTGGTTCCGCTGTTTGGAGTGCTCTTCGCAGCGGCGATGAGACAACTACGTCAATGGGACCCAACGCAGCTCCTATTTGTTCAGCTTGACGAATTCCCTCCATGTCGAGGGGGTTGTCGACTCGTCCTTGGAGAAGACCTTCGGCGTTCGCAACAGTTCTGCCATGTCGCACAATCAGCAGCACGACTAACCTCTCGTTCTTGGATTAATCAGATCACGATCGATACGGCCGCTTCGCATGAACAGCCGTCGTCGCTCAGGCTGGTTCATTCCCATTAGTTGCCAACTCCAGATCAACAAAGCCAAACCGATTATCTCCATACCTACGATCAATAGAACTTCACGATCAGCTATAGGGATATTGGTCGCTCCACTTGTTACACCCGTAAATGGGCGCCAGAACGTTTCGGTGTTCATCCACGCTCCATCGAACACTAAGTGCCAAAACATACCTATTGGAACTGCCAAGGCATGTCTACGAAATTGACGTCTTCCAATGGTGCAAATCATCAATCCCATCAACAGCAGAATCGGGGCGACAAGCGTGTGCATCAGGTTCGTCTTCCCCAAGAAGACATCTACTGCGTCAGGCAGAAGAACTCCGACGATTATCAAACGATGATCAATCGCTGGGTCACGAAAGGTGAACCACATCGCTATCAGAGCTGTGCCAGCAAACCACAACAACATGAAACTTTACCGCACTACAAGAGCGCCGCACTCGGGACATTCTGAGGGTTGGTCACTTGGCAATCTTCGAATTCGGTCAATCTCGACTGCCGCGATCTCCAAAAAACAGGCTCCACACGATGTCCCTACTAGCCGACCTACTGCCGTGTGGTCGCCCATTCGCTTCCGATTATCTTCGTAGAGTTTTACGAGATTGCTTCCTGCTCGCGTTTCGACCCCTCGTTTTTCCTCCGCGACTGACTCACGTTCGCTTTCAACTTCAGACAATGCTGCCGCAATCTCGCCTTCGATGACAGTGATCGCTTCTTGGCAGTTGCTCCGGGCCGTTGAAATTCGGGTTTCTTCCGTCGCGTACGGCTCAATTTGTTCCATTAGTTCAATTATCTGGTCTTCCAAGATCGACTGCCGTTTCGACAGAGAGTCAATTTCGCCTTGGAGCACCGCCGCTTCTTTGGGTGATGTCATATCCCCGCTGTACAGAGAGCTGGTTGCTTTCGCAATCTTGTCTTCCAACTGTTGGATTTCGACCTCTCTGTCGTTTTGACTCTGCCGGAGTGTTGACAGCTCGACCTCAATTTTGCCAAAGCTGGTTTTGAGTTCACGATCTTCAGCTTGAAGGGTCGCTAGCTGTTCGTATTCAGGCAAGGTCTTGGAGCGATGGGTCAGCTGTGACAGCCGAGTGTCAAGTTCCTGAAGTTCGACTAGGACCTCAAGCTCACTCAAAGCCGCCTCCTTGTTGATAGTTAACCGGTAACTCCTTGCACCGGTTCTATCACGTTGCCTATCGATTACGTCCCATTCTCATCATCCACAGGCGGCTCCGTCGTAGTGGTAACAGGATTCCGGTTTGGCACGAGAGCACAATTTAAGTACTCGTCTCGATGTATGCCGGTAGCTGAAAGCTCAGTCATTCTGCAATTGGCCTCGGGGTGTGGCAGGAAGATACCGGCGTCAAGGTCTACTTGAGTCATCGCGCATGGCAGATCAAATTGCATGAGACCACGTTCGGGGCCTAGGTCGATGTCTACAGCACACTTTTCGTCAGCTAAGTACAAGGGTTGGGCGTTTCGTTGCGGAGGGGGTGGTTTCGACAGTGGAATAATCTCTTGCTGTTCGAGCACACGGGTCATATAGGAACCCCAGATTCGCGCCGGAACCCAACCGCCAGTTCCCTCTCTGCCTTGTATGTCGGTCATCGAGACTTTTTCTTCGGGGTGACCCATCCAGACTGCGGTGCTCAGATGGGGTGTGAATCCCACGTACCAAGCATCACTAAAATCTTGCGCTGTGCCGGTTTTCCCAGCGGATGGCTGACCGTTTTCGAGGCGAGCACGCCGACCGGTACCGGCTACGACGTTCTTAGCGAGCACCTCTGAAACCCAGGCGGCGGTACTTGCTTTAATAGCACGACGCCCGCGGGGAACATGTTGGTACAACACCGACCCATTCGCATCTTCAATTTTGCTGATGAAGAAGGGTTCCATTCTTAGCCCGCCATTAGCGATCGCTGCATACGCCACTGCTTGTTCGAGCGGCGTTACCTCTTGAGCGCCTAATGACATTGATAGGTAGGGGCGAAAAGAATCTTCGGAACTGCGACCTAACAGGCGGTTAGCTACTTCGACGACATTATCTAGGCCTGTACGTAGCCCTAAACGGACGAAGCCACAGTTTGAGCTTTTGAGGACCGCGAACTGAACAGTCCCAACCGCTCCTTCGTTTTCATTGAAATTGGTGACTTCGTAATCGACGTTGGGTGGATTAGGAAAGGTGCATGGTCCCATTCCGCTAATCGTGTCAAACGGAAATAATCCGGCTTTTTCGATGGCTGCTGCAAGCACATAGGTCTTAAAGGATGACCCTGGCTGCCTTCGTCCCTGGGTTACAAGATTAAATTGAAAGTCCGCAAATTCGGGGCCTCCGATGAATGCTTGCACAGCTCCGGTAGCAGGGTCCACAGATGCGACGGCGACCTCGAAATCACCTCCTCCTTCGGGTAACACGTCTTCCACTGCCTGTTCCATATGTCGTTGCAAAGTCGGATCAAAAGTTGTCCAGACCCGAAGACCACCGTTGTATACCTGCGCGAAGCGTTCTTGATAGGTCTCCCCCAATGCTGGATGGGCGAGTAGCGCTTCGGTGACTTCATCAAGGAAATAGTCCTTCCGTAGAGTTTCGTCAGTTCGTTGCGGGCTCCTATTGCGGTCAGGTAGTCCGCGCTGTTCGAAGCGGTCTCGATCATCTACGGAGATGATTTCGGCATCTAATGCACTTTGTAAAGACATACTTCGTCGCTTGCCAACTATTTCGACATCATCAAAACCGTCATAAATCCCTGGACTTCGGATGAGTCCAGCTAGGAATGCCGCGTCACCAACATCAAGTTCGTTGACGTTCTTGCCGAAGTAGGTTTCGGATGCAGCTTGAAGACCGTAGGCGCCATTACCGAAATAGATTTCGTTGAGATAGAACTCGAGTATCTCCTCTTTTGAGAATTCTTCTTCAAGTCTCGCCGCGAGGACAGCTTCACGAATCTTGCGACTAATGGAACTCTCATTTCCCACAACGCGAAGTTTGACTATTTGTTGGGTAATAGTTGAGCCACCTTGAGTAATCGCACCGCTCGTTAGGTTCTGAATCATTGCGCGTGAAATGGCTCGGACATCAACGCCGTTGTGGACCCAAAATTTATTGTCCTCCACTGCCAACAAAGTGGCCAGTACATCGTCGGGCACCTCGCCAATTGTCACGAGTTGTCGATCGATGTCGTACCTGAGAATTCCTATTTCATTTCCAACGCTGTCATATACCTCTGTCCTTTGCGCGCCCGGCGATAAATCAAGGTCTACGTCTATTCGTTCTCGGTCAACTGCGAACAGCGCTTCTTTACTGTGGGGGCCAATAGCGATTCCGACTGCGGTAATCAAAACAGCGCAGCCAAGAATGCTAACTCCCAAGATCGGTAGGCGTAGCAGCCGTCGAAAAGCTCTCACTATCTATCGAAGGTACCGGCCAACAACCCTCAGAAAGCGTCGCTTACCGGTAGTCGCTGTCATTCGGTCACGTTTCTAGGCAATTATGGTCCTGTGTCTCAGCCCTCACTTCAAGATTTGTCCTTCGACCCAGCTCGTACTTGGGTGATAGACGGAGGACCCAATCTCCCATCTCTGCCGAATATTGAGCCTCCAACGCTGGTCATCGCAGCTGATGTCGGCTATCTGCACGCTCGAAATCTGGGACTCCATGTTGATGTGGTAGTCGGAGATTTTGACTCTCTCGAACGAGAAAATCTTGAAATGACGAATTCGCAACTTGTGATAGAAGAACACCCCGCAGATAAGGATGAGAGTGATTTAGCGCTCGCTTTGAATTTTGCCCGAACCGTCGGCGCCACAAATATCGATATCATCACCGGAGGTGGGGGCCGACTTGATCATTTGCTAGTCAGTTCAATGCTGCTAGCAAGCGACGAAAACGTTGATCAGCGAATTGTCACTCACTGTGGAGCAAGTCGGGTCATGGCCTTAAAGCCCGGCAAAGCATTTGACTTATCTGATGTCGTCGGCTCTCAGATAAGCATGATTGCTCTTAGATCCAACTCGCGAATTTCCACTACGGGATTACGTTGGAATTTGTCGCTAGCTGATGCGTTTCCAATCTTCAGCAGTCTGGGGTTAAGTAACGAAATTACTGACTATCCGACAATTGAAGTAGATCATGGTGTTTTCCTGCTAGTAGTGACTTCTCGTGATCTCTAAGCCCACAAGGTTCACCCTGTTCGCATTTGTCATCGCCAGTGTCCTAGCGGTTGGGTGCGGGACTTCAGATCGGGAAACTCAAACGGTGAGGCTCCTCACCCATAAGGAGTTCCAGTTACCCGAAGAAGCACTTCAGGAGTTCACCGAGAAGACTGGAATTGAAGTTTTGGTTTTCCTCGAAGAAGACGCTACTTCCATGGTCAATCTTTTAGAAAGATCTTCAGACAACCCAGTTGCCGACGTTGTTCTGGGAATAGACAGTCTCGAACGACGACGCGTAACCGAAAAGAGGTTGGTGGAGCCATATCGGCCGATCGCAATCGATCGACTTGATCCCTCTCTTGTTTTGCAGGATGCCATGTTGACGCCAGTAAGCCAATTGGCTGCTTGCTTAAACCGCTCCAAGTCGAGATACGAACTTCCGAAGCGGGCTCTAAACGAGCTTCCCGACCAAGGAAGCATCCCCCTGCAAGCCCCGACAAAGATCAGCGACATGGTCGAGCGTCAGCACGCTGAGACTGCCGTGATTCCTGATCCGCTCTCAAGTCGTCTCGGCATCTATTTTTTGGTTGCTCTTGAACGACTCCATCCAGAAGGCGTTGAGGGAGTTACCCCGTGGCCAAAACTGCTTGACGAAATGTTGAGATGGGGGCTTGAGGTCGCTCCGAGCTGGGAAGAGGCTTGGTTCAGCCGTTTCCAACCTTCCGCAGGACCCGAAAGTACCGAAACACGTTCTTTGACATGGGGTTCTTCTGGAATGCCAAGTGTAAGCGTCCGATTTATTCCAGAGTTACCTGAGGAAGTTGATGTGGCGGTAATTGACAGTGGTTGCATCAAAGTCGTGAATTACGCGGGCATTATCAGCAATACCCCCAACCGACGTGATGCAGGTCGCCTAGTCGATTCTTTTGTAGAGCCGCTATTTCAATATGGTCTGCCTGACCGGTACGGAAGTCGGCCAGCTAGAACAGACATCTTGAGAACTGAAGCCTGGCGGCGATTCGGCGTCGACGTGACCGCCATACCAATTGACGAGTGGCGGATAGGGCCTCTCTGGCAACAATGGCTACTGACTTGGAAACAAGTTGCGGACACCGTGGCAAGTGGTGAAGAGCCCGTACCACCAGTCGTCCAGGTGACCTTGCCATCTCAATAGCTACTTCGCCTCCAGCAACGAGACTCTCAACTAGCGGCGTTGCCCATAGTCACCCCAGGGCTTATCTCGCTCCGCAATAGCGTCACGAAAATCACCATCTGTGATTCGTGACGCCCATTCCTGTGCTTCGGGCGTGTGTCGAGCTATTCCATCGAGGAATGTGCCCAACATCTGGGATGCACGCAAACCCATGTTCTCAAAAGTCTGATTAATCAGCAGTTTGTTTAAAGCCAACTGGTTGCTTGGGATGCTGGCAAATCGTCGTGCTTCTTCCTCGGCTGCACGCGACAGGTCTTTTGCCTCACAGACATGCGATACCAGGCCGATCCGAAACGCTGTCTCAGCGTCGATTGGTCGGCCTGTCAATAGAAATTGTTTGGCATGCTCTAGGCCGATTCGGTGAATCCACATCATGGTCGTCGGGGTTCCGTAGATACGACTCGGGGCGTAACCAATTTGTGCATCGTCTGCCATAAACAATAAATCTGCGCACAACAGCAAGTCGGTCGCACCGCCAATCGCCCAACCCGAAATTTCGGCGACGACCGGCTTAGGGCACTCCCAAACTTTCATAAAACTTCGAACGTTGGCGGACATCGATTGATAGTCCCGTACTGGGTCCCATATCTCATCATCTGAACCAGCGTTATTCGCCAAGAAGTCAACTAGGTCATAGCCAGCAGAAACGTTAGGGCCGGCCCCTCGCAGGACTATTGCGGCCACCTCATCACTAGATGTCGCCTGGTCCACGCATTCTGCTACTCGACTTATGACTTCTGCGGTCAAAGTATTTAGACGCTCGGGGCGATTAATGGTGATGAGCGCGATCTTGTCTTGTTCTGCGTACAAAACTGAGTCCGTCATGAGATCAGCCTCCGGTACCGCTCTACGGTTGCCGTAGAGTAGTCGGCGCAGTCCACCAACAGGATCTGTTTGTTCAAATCAAGTGGGCTACAGAATTTTCAAAAAGGACCAACGATGCTGGAAACAACGACCCTTGGCGAAAGAACCGCTTTACGGGTGCCGAGACTCTGTTTGGGAACCATGAACTTTGGGGAACCTGGACGAGGTCATCAAGGCGACTGGACCCTCGGAATTGATGAAGCACGCCCAATTTTCGAAGCTGCTATCGAATCAGGCCTCTTCTATTTCGATACAGCGGACGTCTATGGGGTGGGCGCCTGCGAAGAGGTTGTTGGTCAACTGCTGCGTGAGCTGCTCCCTAGGGATCAATACGTCATTAACACGAAAGTTGCTATGCCCATGGGTCGTGGTGCTAACCAAGGAGGGCTTTCTCGTAAACACATCATCGAAGGTGTCGACAACTCTCTTCGACGCCTTGGCCTTGAATATGTTGACCAACTAATCATTCACCGTCACCCCCATGCCATCAGAGGGGCGGCAGCGGGGCCAATCGAGGAAACCTTGGAGGCTTTGAACGACGTCGTTAAGGCTGGCAAAGCTATCCACATTGGAGCTTCTTCAATGTTTGCGTGGCAGTTCGCCGAACTTCAGCTAACTGCGAAAATCAACGGCTGGACCCAATTCGTCAGCATGCAGAACCATTACAACCTCATCTACCGCGAAGAGGAGCGTGAGATGAACCCCTATTGTTTGAGCACTGGAGTCGCTCTTCAGCCATGGTCTCCACTAGCTCGCGGCATCCTCGCTGGCGCCTACCAAGGGAGCCTGGAAGGAGGGACGACCGATAGGTCCAAAGGCCAAGACCGAACCAGGACGGAATCTTTGTATAGAGGTGAAATGGATTTCGCTATCGCTGACCGAGTTATAGACCTTGCCAACGAACGTGGATGTCGCCCTGCCCAAATAGCAATGGCATGGTTGTTATCCAAACCAGGAATTACAGCTCCCGTTGTTGGTGTCTCTCGTGTTGAACAATTAGAACAATTGGTGGAGGCCTGCTCCATCGAACTGTCAGTGGACGATGTTTCTCATCTCGAAGAGCTGTACCAACCGGTAGAAAATCTGCTCTCTATTGGAACCTCCTAACTTTTCTCCTTCTGACATTCTTCTCGCTCGCAAGCGCTGAGAGGGCTAGCCTCTGCACTCAATCAATCCGGGGTGTATCCATTGCATACCTCGGGATCGAAAGGCTTTAACGTGAAGGCAGCAGTTCTAAACGAAATTCCGGGTGAACTCAACATCACCGAAGTCGGCATAGATAAACCAGGGCCGCGTGAAGTGTTAATTCAAACCTCAGCGGCGGGACTATGTCACAGCGACCTCCACTTCATGGAAGGTCTGTATCCCTACATGACGCCCGCTGTGCTTGGGCATGAATCAGCAGGTGTGGTAGAAGCAGTCGGTTCCGATGTCACCTATGTGAAGCCTGGTGATCATGTCATCACATGTCTTTCGGTTTTCTGCGGCCACTGTTCATACTGCACAGAGGGGAGGCCATCGATTTGTTCCGGTAAGGATCTTGAATGCAATCGCGGACCCGATGAGGCTCCCCGCCTCACTATTGACGGTGTTCCCGCGTGGCAATTCCTTAATCTTTCATCATTTGCTGAACAAATGCTGGTGCATGAACACGCGATCGTGAAAATCCGTGAGGACATGCCCCTTGATCGTGCGTCACTGATTGGCTGCGGCGTTATGACCGGAGTGGGCGCAGTTTTTCGAACTGCACGAGTTGAGCCTGGAGAGACTGTCGCTGTGTTTGGTGCAGGCGGAATTGGGCTCGCCGCCGTTCAGGCTGCCCGAATTGCGGGCGCCGGACGCATTATCGCTGTCGACATGCTCGACAACAAGCTTGAAGTCGCCCGCCAAATGGGGGCTACTGACACCGTCAACGCAGCTGATACCGACGCTGTTTTGAGTATTCACGAGATGACGGGTGGCGGAGTACACAAATCCTTTGAAGCTGTGGGCTTAAAGCAAACAACCGAACAGTCTTTCCAAAGTTTGCGAAATGGCGGCACGGCGACTGTTATTGGCATGATTCCAATCGGGACGAACATCGAAATTCACGGCGTTGATTTCTTAATGGAAAAGAAGATTCAGGGCTCAAATATGGGATCGAACCAATTCCGGACTGATATGCCCCGACTTGTTGATATGTATCTCGATGGTCGCCTAATGCTGGATGAAATGGTGTCAGCGAGAATTAGCTTGGAAGAAATCAATCAAGGCTTCCAAGCGATGAAATCTGGGTCAGTAACAAGGTCAGTCATCACTTTCGATTAACCGGACATTTGCAGAAATCTAGGATTACCAGTCATAGATAGTGTTCATAACTCCGCGTACTCTTCCGACGAGCGTGCACGAATTAATGCCTTTGGCCCTTAAGACGTTTACTGCTGCGTCGTTTAGCCGATCGACCAACAAACGGCCGTTGTAAAGGGCTCCGTCGATACTGGCAAATGCCGGGCCGACATCTGCGAGGGTGCCGAGGATCATCAGATCAGCACCGGCCCCAAGGGCCATAACGACTGCTTCTTCGATATTCCACCGGTCCGAGACGGCCCTCATATTGAGCGCATCAGTGACTACGAGTCCATCGAACCCGAGCTCTTCTCGCAGAAGACCTTGAATAGCCGCAGGTGACAGCGAGGCCGGAAGACCGTCAGTTAAATCAGGAATTTCGCTGTGCCCAACCATGATGGCTGATTTCTTTGTCGCGATCGCTGCTTCGAAGGGAAGCAGGTCGCTCTTATCTAGTTCGGAGAGTGGTGGGCCTATTGCCCGCCCCTCATGTGAGTCTGCATCTGTCGCACCATGTCCGGGAAAGTGCTTCGCAACTGGCAAGACCCCACCATCACTTAAACCTTCAATCGTCGCGATCCCGTAATCGATAACGAGAGCAGCGTCATTGGAGAAGGACCTGTCTCCAATGCCCGGCCCGGCGCCCACATCCAAGACGGGGGCAAAATTTACGTTGAAGCCCAGCTCCAGCATCTGAACCGCGTGTCGTTCCGCGCGTTGGGCAACTAGTTCGAGCCGCTCATTTACTTGACGCGCAGCACTTGGTAGATCTGGCAACACGTGATGTAGACGTTGAACTCTGCCACCTTCTTCGTCGGCTGCCATCAATAGCGGGATCCGATCCGCGAACTGTTGGAGCTCATCAACCCTCCTGGCGATCCAGGGAGTGGCTCCTCCTGAAAGCAGGATGCCTGCGATCTGATGATCGCGTATTTCTTGAACTGCGGCACCGAACTGAGCTTCCGTCATAGTCGGCAGAAGAAGTTGACCCATTCTTACCGCTCTAGGCAGTTCTTCTACGCACCCCCGATCAAGGTCGTCTATCCATCGGCCCTGCATCAGCTGTTTAATCGCGAGTCCCGATAGCCACCCGGTCGGGCGGTCATGCTGATTGAAGATTCTGGGTCCTGGATCGCCGATTGCCACCGTCGCACCATTTGCCAGCCGGAGCCAAATTCCCAACGCCCCAGGGGCACCTTCGTGCGCGGTGCGAACCTTGTCGGTCAGTGGCTCGCTTTCTCCTAGTGGAGGAACAATGTTGGTTCCTACTACTTCAACAGACCCATCAGCAGATACCACCCAATACCCGATACCGCCTGGCCCGTCGATTACCCCCACGACGGTCGGGTCAGGTTCCACAGATGCAACCGAAGTTTCCGCAAACGAAGTTTGAGTTCCCAGCGTGGTCATGCTGAAAAGCGCAGCGACTCCTGCAAGAAGACACGTCCTCGGGATCTGCCTAGCCATTTATGTCTTCCAGGCTGCGGTCGATCTCTGCTGAACTGGGGAGGAGGTGGCTTAAGGTAATCGTGTCTTCACCGGCGTCGCTCACGACAATTGGCACCGCCATGGTGATGTGACGGAGTAAACAAAATGTGGCGTCTTGGGCTGGACAATAGAAAACGGTGGCATCGGCTTCCACGCGAAGATTCTGTTCTTGTTCAATGTGTAATTCGAATAGCTGCGGCATTTGAGGACCCTGTGCCTCGTAGGAATTTCTTCCAACCACATGCGAACTTTCCGCATTCTTGATTCGAGCCTCCAAGACAAATGTTCCTTCTTCATTGAATTCGTAACCCGTTGGCACCAGGAAGTTCGTTAGCAACTGAACTTTTCCTGGAGCAACCACGATTTGTGGGAAGGTCACTATTTCGTCTGAGGCTGTGCGGTTAAGCAGGATCGCGGCTTGTTGGTTTGTTAGTTCAAGGGTCTTGAGGCGCCCTGTTGTCGTGTCGAGAGTTCGGATCTGATGATTGTTGGTGTCAGCGATAAATAGGACGTGTCCGGCTGCACTTAATCCGCTTGGTTCCGCTAACTGAGCAGCTACGCCGGTCCCATCTACAAATCCGGGCACGCCGTTTCCTGCCACCAACGCAGAGGTGCCTGTTTGGACTTCAAAGATCTTTATCCGGTGATTGTAGGTATCCGCGATGTAGAGGTCATCGTTGACGACTTCAATACCTACTGCATGCTGCAACTGGGTGGATTGGCGATCCCCAATTGAGTCACCCCAAGAAAACAGTCCACTTCCAATGAGGGTTCTTAGTTCGCCACTGTCTCCCAGATCTATCGAACGGACAGCGCTTGCTTCAGGATCAGTGAACCAAAGAGTCGCTCCATTGACTGCGAGACCTGAGGGTTGAGAAAGCGTGGCCGACAGTCGATACCCATCGTCAAGACCTTCTGCTCCAGTGCCAGCGAAAACGTCAATCCAACTAGCTGCCTCTCCGTTCCCTGACAGGTCTATTACCCAAATCTGATGGCGCCCTGCTCCGGCAACGTAGAGCTGTTCCCCGATAAGTTCTACGTCCCAGGGTGAGGTGAGGGAAGTTGCTAAGGGTGGCCCAGCAGTGACTCGGTGTGTTGGTTGTCCAGTACCCGCCAGGGTTGCCACAGTTTTTCTTGATAGGTCGACAACTCTTATCGAGTGGTTGCCGCGATCGGCGACATACAAATATCGACCGTTGGCTGAGAGTGCTAGCCCTTGTGGTTGTTTGAATTTGACATCGGGCCAAGCGCCGTCGGTGTAGCCAGAGACACCAGCTCCGATGACCCCTGAAATCTCTCCTTCGAGGTCGGTGATAAGCACACGATGATGCCCTGAGTCGGCTATGAAGAGACGGTTTGACGATTGGTCGGCAAGTACTTTGCCTGGGAAGCTAAGTACTGTTGGAATGGGGTTACTACTCGCAACGATCGTTTCCAACGGGCGAACATCGATAAGGCCTGCTGCGCCATATTCTCTGGCCATTTGGTCGACCACGGGCTGGAAAAGCGGATATATGCCTTCACCGGCATGGCTCCCGACGACGCGTCCGAGCGGATCGATTAGCACCAAGGTTGGCCATGCTCGGACTCTGTAGGAACGACGGAGGTATTCGTAGTCATCGTTTACAACAGGATGTCGGATGCCCAAACGCTGCACCGCTTGTTGTATCGCAGGACTTGCCCTTTCATGGTCAAATTTGGCCCAATGCACGCCTATCACTACGAGAGAATCTGGGTATTCATCTTCGAGTCGATGTAAGTCAGGGATTACGTGCAGGCAGTTGATGCAACCTTGTGTCCAGAAATCGAGGATGACTATCTTGCCTCGAAGGTCAGAAACTAAGGACAGCGGTCGTTGGACGTTGAACCAATCGAGGGCCTGCGGAATCTCGGGAGCGGCTATTTCACCTTGGTAGGTGAAATCGATATCAGCCGTGGGTCGTGTAGGGGACGAAGTTGATTGTGGAACTTCGGACAGGGTTCCAGATTTTGGTTTCTGGCTATCGGCTGCTTTGACGTCGGCGGCGGCGCATGCCCACGCGAGAGTTGCTGATAGCAGCACAGCTGCGATGGAAGTTTTAGAAGACACGACTCAACCAGTTTGCCTGCTAACTGTCTGAACCCGAACTTATGTGGATAGCCGCGAGTCAATTACTCCAGTATCAAAGCCTGCCAGATGCAGTCCTCCGTGAAATCTCGCGTGCTCAATCTTCAAGCATCGGTCCATAACAAGATCCATTCCTGCTTCAAGGACTATTCCCGCTGCTTCTACGTTCCAGAGTCCGAGTTGAGCCCAGAAAGATTGAGCGCCTAATGCCGCAGCCTCCTGGGCAACCTCCGGTAGGTCTTCACTGCGTCGAAATACGTCGACCATGTCGGGTGTTACAGGCAGGTCTTCAAGGGTCGGATAGCACTGTTCACCAAGAATCTCATCAACCATGGGGTTGACGAAGTACACCTCGAAATCGGCGCTCGAACTCAGGAGGTAGGTCGCGACGAAATTGCTCGGTCTGGAGGTGTTTGCTGACACCCCGACCATGGCGATGGTGCGAGTTCGTCTAAGCAGATCTAACCGAGCTGTGGCTGATGGTTCGGTCCATCCGGAGACTGATTCATGAAGCACCGTCATACCTGACTCGCCTTCGATAGCGCTTGATCAAGATCCCAAATAATGTCTTCCAGATCTTCTAACCCTACGGAAATTCTGACCATATCTTCGGTCACTCCGCCCGTAGCCAGGGCTTCTTCTGAAAGCTGTTGATGAGTTGTCGAGGCTGGGTGGATTATGAGCGTACGCGCATCTCCGACGTTGGCTAGGTGACTAATTACTTGCAGCGACTCAATAAATTTGGCTCCGGCGTTTCTTCCCCCCTTGACTCCAAAAGTGAAGATCGCCCCCGGACCCTTGGGTAAGTATTGCTTCGCAAGTTCGTGGTACTGAGAGTCGCTGAGGCCTGCGTAATTGACCCAGCTCACGACTGGGTGCTCACTCAGGTGTTCTGCAACAGCTTGGGCGTTGGCAACATGTGCGTCCATTCTGAAAGGCAAAGTTTCCAATCCTTGCAGTAAAAGGAAGGCGTTAATCGGCGCCATTGAGGCGCCGATGTCTCGGAGCTGCTCTGCACGCAACTTGGTGCAAAAGGCGTACTCCCCGAAGTTCTCCCAAAATTTCAAGCCGTTGTAGCTATCGACTGGTTCAGTCATTTGCGGAAAGCGACCGCTGCCCCAATCGAACCGACCGGATTCGGTAACAATTCCACCTATCGAGTTTCCATGGCCCCCTATGAACTTGGTTGCCGAATGGAGGACAATGTCCGCCCCATGATGAATTGGCTGGCATAGATAGGGCGTAGCAAAGGTTCCGTCGACGATAAGAGGTAGGTCGCTGGCGTGAGCGACCTCTGCAATGGCTGCTAAATCAGGAATCGATCCTGAAGGGTTGCCGACGATCTCTGTATAGAGGAACTTCGTATTTTCGTCGATGTTTTTGGCATACGCGTCTGGGTTGTCACCGTCGACAAATCGTGCTTCTATCCCGAAGCGATTCAGAGTTACGTCGAAGAGGGTGTGTGTACCCCCATAAAGGGCAGAAGAGGTAATGAGGTTGTCCCCGTGTCCCGCTAATGCTGCTGCGGTCAAGAATTCTGCTGACATTCCTGAAGCTGTAGCGACTGACCCGATTCCACCCTCGAGGCTGGCCATTCGTTCTTCGAAGGCATTAATGGTCGGATTAGAAATACGTGTGTAAATCGTCCCATATTTTTGGAGAGCAAATTTGTCTGCGGCATCGGCTGTGTCTTCGAATACAAAACTTGTCGATTGATAGATAGGAACTGCTCGAGATCCGGTAGTGGGGTCTGGTCTACCGCCAGCATGCAGTGCTCTGGTTCTGAATCCCCAGTTGCGATCGTTCACAGTATTCGATTGTAGGTAATGCTTTACCCTACGCGTCCGTTCTCGTATTTCTCGACCAAATCCAACGCCTCGGCTGGCTCTATTTCAGCTACGCCAATCATCCAACATGCAATTGGTGCGGCTATACGTTCGGAACTGTGTGCAGCAACCCCAGCAAGATTCAGGAGGCTTTCAATCTCTTCGGAGGTCGGTGAATCAAGGCCTAATTTGGTCGCTAGACCTGAAAGCCATTCTTGCGCTGAAGGATTTTCGTCTGACATCTTTCTTCCTCTTTAT
>CEUZ01284757.1_pt1 | contig 26861 bp, 26 predicted proteins | sample 361511 | NCBI WGS metagenome assembly CEUZ01 (sample SAMEA2622822, study PRJEB7988) | marine metagenome | biome: marine biome (ENVO:00000447); feature: surface water layer (ENVO:00002042); material: "saline water (ENVO:00002010), including plankton (ENVO:xxxxxxxx)" | depth 5 m | reverse complement strand
CCCCCCCAGCTGATATACCCATAGTACCTATAGCGAGTGCTCGTCCACGTTTTCGTATAAACCATTTTGATACAATTGCAGGGCCAAGCAACATGCCTCCTAAGGCAGTCATTGCACCACCCCAGACAACACCAAATAATAAGTAAAATTGCCACAACGATTGAAGCCAATACATAACAATAAGTGCAAAACCAGCAATGATGGCACCAATAACCATCATAATTCTTGGCCCATCTTTTGTATCTGCAAATTTACCAACAATAGGAGATATAATAAGTGTTGTAACCATTCGAATTAATGCAACCCAAGATATTGCGCCTCTAGACCATCCCAGCCCACCAGAAGGGGAACTCAAATGACGCATGAAAACACCAAAACCGTATCCGCCAATACCTGCAGTCAACATGCTGTCCCAAAAAGAAACGAAAACTATGATCCAACCATAGAAAACTTTCTTAGGCCAAAAAGATGGAATCTTACCAACTATTTGAGAATTACTATATGTTGACATTCAAACCTCCCCTAGTTATCTAGGAGTCAAATTCAACAAGATTTCAGTTTTCACTTCATCTTCCAACCAAACAACACTTTTTGCTGTAGGTTTAGGAACATTAAGTTGTTCCCATGTAAATATTGTTCTTGCTACGACATAAACAACCGATCCATCATCACGTGCCTCAAATTCAAATTCAAGAGGGATTTCAGAATCAAGAATAGTTAGACTTCCACTGATAATTCCTGTCAAAACTTCACCGTTTTTAAATCCATCAGTTAGTTCCGGCAAGGTTGAAATAGCAAACTTTGCTGTCGGATGAGATCCAAACATGCGATTTCTAATATATCGATCACGATAATTCTGATCACTGGTTAAATTTTGCAAGTTAATAATTACTTCAAAAGGTTTCCCATCCAAAAAAACTTCACCATTAAGGGAATCAGTAATAACTACGGCGTCATTAGGTAATGGTAATCGAGACAATTGTTCTTTAACAGTAAATGTAGCTTTTGATCCTTGTGATACTACAAAGGTATAATCTGCATATTCTCCAGATGATCTTTCTCCTTCAGAAATCCCTATGCTGTCAGATTGGGTTTTAGCATTCTCGTCAGAAAGATTGTTATCTGAATCAGATTCGACAGATCCATATGTATCATCATATGAATCTGAATACACAGATGAGACACTTGAAGATGATGAACTCGAGGTAGTTTCAGTTGATGAGCAAGAAATAAGAATGGTAAAAGAGATAATATATATGGAAATAGACATTCCAAAAATATTTTTCAATCTAAATCTCCTTAAATAATTAATTAAAAACAGGTGGCAATTCTAGTCTTCCACTCGGACCATCACTAAACCCTACTAAAGCAAAGGCAAGTAGCAATGAAAAAGTGATCAAAGAAAATGACCACCTCCACTGTCGAATTAGTAAAGTATTAGAAATCAGAACCGTTCCTAATCGTAATATTAACAAATTAGTTAGTAATATAGGAAATCCGAAACTAATCGATCGCTCTATTTGCATTTCTGATATAGCAAGAATTATAAATCCAACAACACATGAAATTGAACAGTATATAGATAGTCGTCTAGAAAATTTGATAATAGGTAAACGAAAAGTAGTAAAAAGTATTATGGAAATCCCTAAACTAAAACATCCAATGAATACGGTGACACTATTTATAAAGGTATCAAATGGTGAATACAAAGGAATCGATAACAATACACAGGGAATTGAAGAAATTGAAGCACTGACCAATCCCAAACGAAAAGATTCTAAAAATGAAAAGGAATTATAGGGATATGTATTATTAATAAATAAACCTCCACCATAACACCATAGTAATTATAAATAACAAAATAGGATAGCGTTATGGATAACACTATCCTATTTTGTTTTCTTAGATGTATCTTGAAGTTAAATTACTGCAATGAAGCTGTAATTTTAGCCTCAGCTTCAGAAGTAACCCAGGCCTTCCAGGCATCGTCATTCTTCAACCACCAAACTGCTGTGTTTTCAAGAGATTCGTCATTTTCTGCCATCCATCCTTCTGCTGATACCTGTGACGCGGCATTAAAATCGTATTTCCTGAACATTTCGATAACATCAGGTGCTCGAGCGGGAAGTGATGGATGCACTGCAATCAATACATCTGCTACAGGATATGCATATCCTAATGAAGGATCACATCCAGGTGGACAAGGTTCTTCTTCAAGGACTACAAGGTCAAGTGTAGCTGCAGTCTTTGTAGGCCCCCAAATATAACCAAGCCAGTTGTCTCCTCTTGCATATGCACCTTCTAAATCAGCAAATAATGCAGCAGCACTTCCTGGATCAACTAACTTAACATAGCTGTCCATTCCATAGACTTCATGTTTTGCTGTATTAACTTGTTCACACTTCCATCCAGCAATACAGGAAACCAATCGAGCTTTACCGTCACTGTCAGGTGTTACAAACAAGTCCTTATGAGCCTCAATATCTTTGTAGCTCACAAGACCAGGATTAGCTTCTTGAACATATTTCGGAATAACAAACATGCTCTGCCAGTTATCATCTAGGCTGCTGCCAACAGAAACTACAGTTCCTTCTTTCATGGCTTCATCCCAAACATCCTGTTGATTAGGAAGCCATATCTCCATCGTTACATGAGTGGTTCCATCCTGCAAAGCAGGGAACAAACTCACAGTATTGCCGTCAACAGCATCAGTTGGATAACCATAGCCATTCTCAATTATGTATCGAGCAATCGAATTCTGGAGTAATGCACTATCCCAGTTGAGATTTGAGAAAATGATTGTTTCCTTAGGTTGTTCTTTTTCAACCTCAACAATCTTTTCAACCTCAACAATCTTTTCTACTACTTCCGGATCACTGCTACAACCTGCAAATGAAACTAATGAGGTTGCAACCATTAGCGCCAAAAGTATGCTCCAAGAAGAGCGAATATGTGTAAACATGGACACCTCCTTAACTTTCTCTACACTGAAAAATATTTTTTCAGGATTTACACACAAAAATTTAATTGCCCTTAAAGCGACCCTTTGAGGGCTTCTTGTCTAGCTTTTGCAAAAGCTTGGGTAATTCTATCAATCAATATTGCCAAAACAACGATTCCAATTCCTCCCATTAAAGCATCGCCAGGACGTTGTCGGCCAAGTCCACGCCAGACATCTAATCCTAAGCCACCAGCACCAACTAAAGCAGCTATCGTGGCCATTGCAAGTGCCATCATCGTTGTTTGATTAATTCCAGCCATAATTGTTGGAACAGCCATAGGAATTTGAACTTTGAAAAGTAATTGAACAGGATTAGTTCCAAATGATCTAGCAGCTTCCACAACTTCAGGATCAACCTGACGTATACCAAGATTTGTTAAGCGAATTGCTGGGGGTACAGCATATACAATAGTTGCTATTACAGCAGGTACGTTTCCTAGGCTAAAAAACATAATGACAGGAACAAGATACACAAAGCTTGGCATTGTCTGCATGCCATCCAAAATTGGCCGCATTATGGCGTCAACTGTATCACTTTTCGCTGACCAAATACCGAGAGGCAAGGCAATTGATATCGAAAGGATCACAGAAGTTCCTGTAATCGCTAAGGTTTCCATAGCACTTTCCCACAATCCAAACATAGCTACTATTAACAAAGAAACTAAAGCAAAAAGACCATTTTTCCAGTTAAGCATTCTCCATGCAACTAGAGAAATACCAATTATTGCTGCAGGCCATGGGATAAATACAAGTCCCTTTTTAATATATACAAGTATATATGTTATTGTTACGCTGATTCCATCAAGAGCCCAAGACCATTCTTTTGTAACATACTTAACGGAATCACCAATCCATTTGCCAATAGGTTTTGCTATTATCCAAGACTCAGGAAATTCAACTGCTGAGCCTATCGTAAAAAGACACACCGTTAAAACTGCAAGAAATGTTCCTAATATAGAAATATTAAGATGATTACCAACAAAATTCTTTACTTTTTCAATTGAAGACGATTCTTTATCAACATTAGATTCCATATGAAATTCGACGCCCTTTCAATTCTGGTGAGAATAAATATTTATTCAGAGTCCTGTAACTGATCTGCCAACGCAGCACGAGAAATTTCTCCAATAAATTTCCCTTCATCGTTTACCACAGGAATTGGTCCTTCATAAGTAATTGCCAGTGGAATCAATTCGCGAATAGCAACTTCTTCATAAACTCCCTTGATTTCAGGATCACACATATCCTGAACAGTTCCAATATCTGGCTTATTCCCATTGATAAATTGTTTTTTGAGGACAATACCAAGAAATTCGTCTTTATCACCTAGGACGAAGTAAGCTTGATGCTCTGAATGAAGAACATTTCCCACAACGTCTTCGATGGAATCAGAAGCTTTTAATGTTGCATTACTACTTGTAGCTATAGAACCAGCAGTAACAACTTCATCAGAGCGAATATTTCGAGTAAATTCTGCAACGTAATCGTCAGCAGGATTAGTAAGCACTTCCAAAGGAGGAGCATTTTGAATTACTTTTCCGTCTCTCATAATTACAATTCGATCACCTAATTTAACAGCTTCTGTTAAATCATGAGTAATAAAAATGATTGTCTTATGCAAATCTTTTTGTATTCTTAGAAGTTCATCTTGCATTTGAGTGCGAATCAGGGGATCCAATCCACTAAATGGTTCATCCATCAAAAGTATTTCAGGTTCAACAGCTAAAGCTCTAGCAAGTCCTACCCGTTGTTGCATGCCGCCGCTAAGAGCTCTGGGATAAGCATTCTCCCAACCAGTTAAACCAACGAGATCAATATACTCTTGAGCTTTTACTTCACGTGATTCTTTATCATCACCACGAATTTCGAGTCCCCAAGATACGTTATCTTTGACATTTCTGTGGGGAAGTAATCCGAAATGTTGAAAAACCATTGCTGTTTTTCTTCTGTGGAGGGAAGCAAGCTCTTTCTCATCATATGTAAGAATATCTTCGCTATCAATAACAATCTGGCCAGAAACAGGTTCAATAAGTCGAATCAAGCATCTAACTAAGGTAGATTTTCCACTACCTGAAAGACCCATGACAACAAACGTTTCTCCTTTTTTAACATCAAAGGTAACATCCTGAAGAGCAACAACGTTTCCTAGTTCGTCAAGAATTTCAGATTTAGAACGATTCGCATATTCTTCAGTTAAAACTTTTTGTGGATCATCACCATAAATTTTCCAAAGTGATCGAACCGAAACAGCAATTTCGGAAGTGTCATTATTAAGTTGTGTATCTATATCATTATCATTATTTTTAGTTACTTGTTGAATCATTGCACCCTCTTTTCACGAATATCCAATCACACCACGACAAAATGTAGAATAAAGCAAACTTGCTTAATAGTATTGATTTGGGCAATAGGCAGTGGACTAGTAAATTGTTTGAATAATTTGGAGGCAGATACGGTGCCTTATTAAAGGCATAATGTAGTTGAAATTTAGAACGGTAGCTGATTTGAAACGAAACTGAAACTAATTTCTTTGTGCAAGCAAGGTCAAGTGTATTCCTTCATAATTACCTCATTTATCAGTCACTTTCAGATACAAAATATAGCTTGAGTGACCTGTATTGGAAACTCCCCTCGTTGCAATGCAGATTACAGGAAATAAGGGTATTTGTCAATTTTCTAATTCCTTATACCAGGACAATATATAAGATAACAATGACCTCTATAATCAACCACTCAGTTGAGTAAATTCATCCCAACGCTCATCACTTTTTTGTACAATATTTTCAATATCATCATGCAATATATAACCACTATTGCTTAACTTTATTGCTTCAGTTTTTATTTTATTAAGATAATCATCTTTTGACTTATAACGCTGATTGATAGATTTTCGCGGATCGTTCAAATGACCATCCTTTGGGAACACTATCGTTGAACCTGTTAAAAACATTGGTATGTCTGAAGATGAATCTAAAACTTGATTCCAACCAGTATAAGTAGCCAAGGGTACTGATATATCAGGTAATCGAACTCCAGCAATTTCATTTCCGTCGATATCAACAGCAGATACAATATCTGCATAGGGTTCCTTTAATTCAGGAACAAGCAAAGGATAAGTTTTGTATTCGGAATACTTATCAAATTCAAGACGGCCAAAAGGTAACAAATTTGCAGCTATATTAGGTCCTGGAAAAGATTCATACAATTCCCTCAATGAATCCCTCATTACCCCAGTTTTATCGTCGACCCTAGGATATAGACTATCAGGTGGAACACTTCCCTCGGAAACCCATCGGTCAAGATTTTTTATACATGCCCTAATAAATGGACGATAATCTATACTATTTAGGTATCCAACTGCACGTCCACGAAGTCCTAAATTTGTTAATTGAACAGGACCGGCACTATGTTGCGTGCCAGAAATTAGGTATATACGAACATTTTCAGGAATTTCGAGGTCTTTTGATCCATCTAAAGATACATGCGTAAGGGCTGCAGCGTTTCCCCAGTATTCGAATGAACTATTTGTAGATATGATTTTAGGAATTTTCTTAGATTTAAACATTTCCTTTAAAATTGAATCTGTTTGACCTGTTACGGGTTCAATTTGCTCAATATCTGCATATGGAAATAAATTAACAGGTGAATAAGGGCTTAAATGAGCTGGTTGGCCAAAACGCCAGTTATTTTCAATCAAACGTGCACCAGCAATATGAACATGTATACCATCAAATACTATTCGTGCTTCCTCATCTGTATTCATGCCCAGATACATAAAATGACGTAAAAATCTTCCTGATTGAGAAGCACCAAAAGTAAATGCATAATCAATACTCTCATTTAATGGTGAATTAATTGTTGCTGATCCATACCGTAAAAAAGAAACAACATCACGTATTGCCGCAAATCCCAGACCAGAAACCATTGCGTCAGATGCAGTATAGATGACTTCATACAATTTTCCTGATTCAAATCCATCTTTATAATATACAAACCGTGCATCCTGTTGAATCTCGCCATTATCAGTTTCTCTTGCAAATGTCCACCTATCACGATCAATAGTGCGTGATGGTCCGAAATAATGATCTCTAACCGTAAGAATAGCCGTAGGTTCATTTACATCAACCGCAGGGTAGACATTAACAGGTGCATTACCAAGACTACTGGTAAGCAACATTACATTTCCTGGAATTATAGGTTCATAGAGACATAAAACTTTCCCAGAAACAGCCGATCCTTCCGTTTGAACTATTGGAGTTCTTAATCGTAATAAATCACCAGAAGGCAAAACATCATGTTGCCATCCACAAAACACAAGAGTATATCCTTGCATTAGCAACCAACCATCACCCGGAAATGGACCTGCATTATCAATTTCAGGATAACTATAGAATGAATCTATTGTTGAATACGGGGCAACCTGATTATCAAAAAGGGAATTATTCTGTGCTGTAGGAATAGGATCTGGTCCGGATTGAACATCTGTCATTCGAATTATTGTTGGTCGACCCCTATTAACAACATCCAGGAAGATTTTCCCATTCCTTTTACTTGCGTCTCTGGGGCGTAAAATTATTATATCTGACGAAAATTCAACCTTACCATTAGAATTAGTTGCAGTATTTTTTATATCTGTAATAACAGAATTACAAACGATATCTGGATCAATCTCAAATTCAACTATGCCTGCCAATCTTTCATAAGCACCGATATCTCCAAACTTTCTACCATTTTGGAAAATAGTTGAACGTACTTTAAAATCCTTAACACTCATACTTATTTCCTCCAGATAAAAATCTTAGAATTAAATGAGTCATATGAACAGTTAAATAGTGTATACTTAATTCCTACCCTAGAGAAGTTATCAGATTAACTATCTCAAAACTTTAGTTGGATTTATTCCTTAAATGAAACGTTTTATATACCAAAATTACGGCTGGTGGTTAGTTACAGGAAGTATCCTTATGAACACCTACCTTTCCGCTAGTTTTTTCATTGGACTTCAAGTCTTCTTTTTGCCAATGGTTAAGGAATTTGGCTGGAGTCGTTCAATGACTTCAATAGGATTTTCCTTGAGACAACTTGAAACTGGATTTCTAGCACCAATTGTCGGTTTATTAGTTGATAAAATTGGACCAAGAAAAGTTATTGTCGCAAGCGTATTGATAGTCTCAGCAGGAATGATGCTAACTTCACAAGTAAACTCAATAGGTTTTTTCTATCTAGCTGTAGCATTGGGTTCAATCGGAGCTAGTGGTGCATCGCATGGAGTTAGTTGGGCATCAGTGGTTGCGAGTTGGTTTGATAAGTACAGAGGAAGAGCTTTAGGATTTGCGTTAATGGGACCAGTTTTTGGTGCTCCATTAATTATTTTTGTTACTCTTTTAGAAGAAGTCGTCGGATGGAGAATGGCAACATTTCTATTAGGTAGTGGATTTCTTATATTTGGCACACCTATAGCACTCAGTGTGCGTGCAAAACCTGAAGAATTAGGAATGCTTCCTGATGGAAAATTTATTGAGAAGGTAATTGACCCAAATAATACTGACCCCAAACTAGACTTCAATGATTTATCGTTGAAGTCCAAAGACATAACAATTAAACAAGCAATACAAACTAAACTATTCTGGCTATTATTTACTGTTTTTGCAGTACAGGGCATTGCTGTAAGTGGATTGCTTGCACATCAAATGCCTCTTTTTGAAAACAGAGGATTCTCCAGCATAGAAGCATCAGCCACTGTAACATTCTTATTCGTATTCAGTGGATTTGGAAGGATTATAGCTGGATTTATATTAGATTATGCACCGTGGAAAACTGTGCTTGCCATGGCTCTTCTCGGTCAAGCTATAGCATTTCTTGTATTAATGATTGCGAATAATTATTTTACTGCAATCACATTTGCCGCAACACAAGGAGTTTCTTTTGGTGCCATAATAGCTTCCAGACCAGTATTAGTCGGAAAATTATTCGGCATGGAATCATTCGCTTCCATACAAGGATTCTTTCAAGCAGCTACAGTTGGTTCCGGAATGGTAGGCCCTATACTTTTTGGTAGCATTTTTGACTTATACGGAAGTTATAACATTGCAGCATTAATTATTTCTATTATGACCTTCATAAGCATACCACTTCCATATTTTTCAACTAAAAAAATTACTCATGAATCTTTTATCTCTTAGTGTATAATTATTAAATAATATTAAGGAAATATCTAATTGATTAGGAATATAGGAAATTTGAAACCAATTGTAGGAAAGGGATCTATTATTAGCCCTGGCGCTTATGTAGCAGGAGACGTTGAAATAGGCGAAGGTGTTGAAATATTTGACGGTGCTATAATCCGAGGCGATTCCGGAAAAGTAACTATTGGAAACAGTTGCTGGATCCAGGAGGGCTCAATTATTCGCGGATTTCTTGGAAATGGAGTTTCAATTGGGCAGGAAGTTAATATAGGGCACGGTGTAGTTATACAATGCACAAAAGTTGGAAACAATTCACTTCTTGCTAATAACTGTACCATAGACGGAAATGTTGAAATTGGTAATTTCAGTGTTATCGGTGCAAATGCAAAAATAAAAGCAGGAATGCAAATTCCCGATTGGGTATTAGTATTTGGCAATCCTGCTAAAATAGCCAGAAACATTAAGAATGATGAACGTTGGAAAAATGAATTAATTTCAGGAATGAAATTGCAGGATGGTTATGAAAACCTGCACGAAATGTGGAAAGCTTTAGGAATGTATTCATAACAGGATTTGTCCGCACTAACAACAGTTGATTATTACAATGATATCACTCCTTTAAAAGTTTATTTCTTTCAACAAATAACATAAGTTCAGAATATTGCCGCTTATTCAAATGTACTCCCCATCTTTGTGAACGAATAAGTTTAATGGATTTTTCCAACGTATATCCATCAAGCATAAGCACAGCACATGCAAGTGTTACGCTTCTTCCTACACCTTCCTGACAGTGGATAAGAACTTTTTTGTCATTATCAAAACGTTCTCGCACCCATACTACCGAATCATCAAGTTGTTCTTGACTAGGGGAATAATGATTTAACACAGGAATGTTCAGATACTCAATACTAAAGCTATTCAATAGTTCAACATTATCTTTAGTTTCACTTCTTACATCCACAATTGAAGTGATGCCCATCTGTGCAATATCAATTAAATGATCTTCCTTTATAGCTCCTGAAACAAGAAGATTATCAGTAATCCATGAACAATCAGGACCCAATGATCCAAAACGAATTATCCATTGAAAAATCCTAAGAGGAGTTCGACGACTAATCATTTATTACCTGACTTACCATATTGTGAATTTTATATTATTAGAACAAAAAGAATACGACAAATAAATTATTCTCTTCGTGATTTTGGCAGTAGGAAAACCAAAGGTAGTCCTATGCCCATTAATACCGTTAATAGGAGAACCGCAGATTTATACGATCCTGATGTATCATATTGCCAGCCCATAATAACTGGAGCTGCAACACCAGCAACAACAGAAAGTGATTGCATTAAACCCGCAATAGCCCCAAAGGATCGAGTTCCAAAATATACACTGCAAAGCAATGGTCTTGCTGGTATACCCATCCCAAATGATATTCCAAACAAAAATGCATAAACTACACTATGCCAATATGAGCTTGCATAAGCTAGCATTAATAACCCTAGTACACCAGACACAATTAATACTAAAACTACAATTCTTCTATCAATAAAATCAAGCAACCATCCTGCACCCAATCTTCCGATACCACTCAATAATGAAAAAGAGGCAAAGGTAGAAGCAGCCTGTGCTGAAGTAAATCCAATGCTTTCAAAATAAGGAATCTGATGTAAAAACATCGCACTTGGACCCATTGAATGCAATCCTAGAACAATAGTTAGTATCCAAAAAGTTTTTGTTCGAAATGCTTCTCGAACAGACAAACCTGAACGTGTAACATTTCCAGGCAGTGATTGTCCATTTTGAGGTGATTCATCTCCATCTGGAAGATATCCATAGGGTTCTGGTGAATGTCTTGCAAACAAACCAGCAATAATTCCAACAATTGCCGCACCAAATGCAAGAAAAACTAAAGTTTGTCTCCATCCCCATACTTCAATAGCAAAAATAAGAATTGGCATAAAAGGGCCAGCAACTATTGGGCCAGAAAACATAACTCCCATGGCTCTACCTCGTAAACGATTGAACCAATTAGCTACCGCTGCAGTGAATGGCACTCCAACTAGACAGCTCATTCCTAAAGCAATTACAAGATAAGCAACATAAAATTGATATAATTGTTGAACCCCACTTAGGAATAAAATTCCAACACAGGCAACAATTCCACCAAAAATAATAATAAGACGTGGGCCGAATCGATCAACAATAAAACCAATAAAGGGAGTTGCAATACTACCTTCAATACGTTGTAATCCTGCAGCAACACTAAACTGTGCTCGAGTCCAACCCATTGATGATGTAATAGGCCCCATAAATGCGCTCATCCCGTAGATAAATGCTATAGACATATAAAAATGAACGACCATATGACCAGCTACAATATACCAACCAGGGAAAATTTTTTTACCCAAGATTTTCAAAATATTCCTTAAAAAGACAAAATTATGAATAATTAAATATTAGTAAATCATATATAACTCTTTATAGATAGTTTTATTGTGTATATAGTCGTTGTAAAATGCTAAATATAAACACCATTGGAGAATATTATGCAACAACGAAGAGAAGAATTTTACGAGGGAATGATAGCTGAAACCGTTTATTTTGAAGGATACAATGATGAAACAATTCAAGGGTATTTTGCTAGACCAATCACTGAATCAATAAAAGGTGGCGTGTTAGTAATATTTGAAGCTTTTGGCATGGTTGAGCACACAAAAGAATTAGTTAGAAAATTTGCTGCAAATGGATACTATTCCATTGCACCAGATCTATATTGGAGAGATGGATACGTTGATCCTGTGGACATGAGAGCAGTAAGAAAAGCAATGGGGGAACTACCAGACACTCAAGCAATTGCTGATATGCAGGCAGCTACAAATTTCTTAAAAAATCAACCAAATTGCTCAGGAAAAATTGGTGTGATTGGTCATTGTTCTGGAGGAAGACACTCGATGCTTTTTGCATGTAATTCTGATGATGTAGATGCTGCAGTTAATTGTTATGGCGGTAGAGTAATTCCTGATGAATTAACAGAAGCTATGCCAGTGGCAGTATATGATATGCTCTCCAATCTTAAATGCCCTGTGCTTGGTTTATTTGGGGAAAGTGATAGAAACCCAGACCCAGAACAAATTTCTAAAATAGAAAAAAGATTGAATGAATTAGGTAAAGATTTTTCTTTCCATATTTACCCTGAACCTGTTGGACATGGATTTTTTGCTGATTGGAGACCAACATACGATCTAGAAGCTTCAACAGATGGATGGGAAAGAATATTTGAATTCTTTAAAAAACATTTAAAATAATTACAGGGGAATTTCATTATGTGTGATTTTGAAACAGTAACAAAAGTTAATTTAGATGGAAGCGGACAACATTTTGATGATTGGTTTGAAGTAAACCAAGTGCAAATATATCACGACCATTTTATTAAGGCTCAGGTTGAAGATGGAATTGTCATAGATGTGTTTAACGAAAACGAAAAATTCAATAACAGGAAAATTGCCCTATGCCTGGAACTTTCTTCAAGATCTGCCAAAGAATTAGCTAATGCAATTCTTTACACCGTTGAAAGTCTTGAACAGAAGAGAAAATCTAACGTTAAATGATGAAATAATTCAGCACCCACCACCTATTGCTGGAAGAAAATATATTTCGCTATTACAGGCAACCTTCTGAAAAATTCCATATCCTGCATCAAAACCGTTGACTATTACAGCTACTCCCGGAAAAATATCACCATCGGCCACCAATACAGATTTTACTCCAGGAAATCTAGCATCCAGTTGATCTATAATTTGAGAAATCGTTCCCTCTCCTACATCAACAAATTCAACACCATCTGAAAAGGTTTCCAGTAAAGGACTCATCCATACTTTGGGCATTTAATAATCCTCTAATAGATTTCCAACTATGCTGATCCATTACTCGAAATTGCATCGAGTATTGCACCTGGATTCATAGGCAAACTCGTTAACCTTGAATCAATTGCATCTGCTACTGCGTTTGCAACTGCAGCTAATGGTGGAACCAACGCACATTCCGCAACCCCACGTACTCCATAAGGATGACCATCATGTGGAACTTCAACTATTACTGTATCCATAAATGGCAAATCTAATGATATCGGCATCCGATAATCAAGAAATGTACCGTTTACCATTTCTCCATCAGGATTTACAAAATATTCCTCATTCAGAGCCCATCCAATTCCTTGAGCAGCTCCTCCTTGCAACTGACCTTCAACGTAACTTGGATGAATAGCTTTGCCAACATCCTGTATCGTTGTGTATCGAAGGATGGTAACTTTTCCAGTATCAGGATCTACTTCAACATCACAAATATGTGTTGCAAAAGCTGGAGCATGCCTTCTATGATTAGTAGATGCATTTCCAACAACTGAACCACCTGTTGAAAGCATTTTTTCTGCAACTTCATTGAAAGTCATTTTCAACTCAGGATCGGATGAATGATAAAGTATTCCCTTATCGTAGGTAACCTGTTCTGTATTGATACCCCACATAATTGCTGCTCTTTCAATCATTTTCTTCTTAACGTCCTGAGCAGCCTCATAGCTAGACCATCCTGTTTTGTAAGCAACACTGCTACCACCAGTTTGAGATGTGTACCCAATAGAATCAGTATCACCTACCGACGGATTTATATTTTCAACTGGAATGCCAAGAACTTCTGCAACATGCATAGCTGCAACTGTTCGAGTGCCTCCAATGTCAGGTGAACCCTCAATAAGGCTAATCTTGCCATCCGAATGAACACTTGCAATAGCACTAGAAGGACCTCCATTATTTCCCCAGAATCCAGATGCAATACCTCTTCCACAAAATGGTCCATCCAATTTTGATTGATAATGCGGATGACTTTCTGCAGCATCCAAAGTTTCAAGGAATCCAACCGGACCAAAAGAAGGTCCTGTGATTTGTTGTGTTCCTTCATGAGAAGCATTGATTTTTCGGATTTCTATTGGATCCATTTCAATTCTTCTTGCAATCATATCAACAACTTGTTCTACAGCATATGCCCCTATTGGTGCACCGGGAGCTCTATATGCGGTCACTTTAGGCATATTTGTAACAACATCGAAGGCTTCAACCTTACCATTTGGAATATTGTATGGAGAAAACATACATCTAGCAGCACCTGCTACTGGAGAACCCGGAAATGCACCTGCACCAAAAACAACTTTTGCTTCCGCAGCAACAAATTTTCCTTCAGTAGTAGCTCCCATTTTAACCCAGACATTACCTGCACATGTAGGTCCTGACCCTGAAAAGACCTCAGAACGACTCATGGTTATTTTAACTGGCCTGCCAGATTTTTTAGATAAAATTACAGCAACTGGTTCAAGATAAACAACTAATTTCCCACCAAATCCTCCACCGATCTCCAATGGAATAGCTTTTATACTTGAAACAGGTAAATCCAAAACTTTTGCAGTTTGATCTCGCACAGTAAATTGCCCTTGACTACTTGACCATATAGTTACCCTTCCGGAAGGATCCCAATATGCAGTCGCAGAATGCGGTTCAATATATCCTTGATGGACTGGAACTGTGGAGAATGATTCTTCAATAACAATATCTGCCTTACTAAACCCTTCTTGTATATCACCTATGCGAAATTCAAAACTCTTCCCTACATTTGTATTTGTAATTTCTTTAGAATCAACTGTTCCACCTGGTCCTTGTGCTTCAGTAGTAGTCATTAACAAATCGTGAAGTATGGGAGCTCCCTCCTTCATAGCATCCTCAGCAGTTAGAACTGGTTTTAAAACCTCATAATCTACCTCAATTAATTTAACTGCAGCATCAGCAATGTGAGGAGAACTTGCTGCAACTGCAGCTACTGCATGTCCTTTATATAAAACTTTATCTCGAGCAAGACAATTCGCACTTAAAAACCCAATATTCCTTAGTTCTCCTTCACCAATATCCACAACTTTATCCGATACATAGGGAAAATCAGATGAAATTGCTACGGCATAAACTCCAGGTAATAACTCAGCCTTCTTCGTATTTATACTCTTTATTCGAGCATGAGCATGTGGGCTTCGCAGTATTTTTCCATGTAGTAAACCGGCCATATTAATATCTGCTCCATATTTTGCCCTGCCCGTTACTTTATCGACACCATCGTGTCTAATCGGTCTCTTTCCTACAACATCATATTCTATTTTAGATAAGACGACGTTTGGTTCGAAAACGCTCATGCTACACCTCACAAATTATTGAAAATAGTTATCAAACTTGCGTAACTTTATCACAAATACATTAATCGAAAAATATTATGCTGAATTATAATTTTTCCATTTTATTCCAATAAGTAAAGTCGCAATTATGGAAAGTATTCCAGCAAATTGAAATGTTGCACCTAGTCCAAATTCATCAGCAATAAGCCCGCTTACATATGGAGATGATGCAGAAATAAGAACAGACGTCCCGAATACTATTGAAACCACAGTTGCCTGAACATCACTTCCAACAATATCTATGGCTGAAGCGATTAAAATCGCCATGATTGGAAATAAGACTAATCCCATAACTATAACTATAAGTAATAGAGGAAACCCATCTCCTACAAAACCAAGAAAAAATGAAGTAATCCCTAATATTAAAAATGCAGGTAATAATACATGCCATCGTCCATACTTATCTGAAATAAGTCCCATTAATGGTTGTGACAATATTCCAGCAATTTGAGATGCAAATACAAAAAATGACATCGATGAAGGTGAGTAATTTAATTCAGATTGTAAATAAATCGGGAAAAAAGTCATCACGGTAATCTGATTTGAACCATATAGTGCTACTACAACTAGAACACTTAACATCTTAGGGTTAATAACTAAAGGATAAGCTGAAACGATATAATTTTTGAATGTGGTGACATTAGCAATGGGGATATCCGAATTCCATAACAATAGACCTAAAAATATCCCTGAGAGCATGCCAATGATTCCGAAACTATTAAATGCTGTGGTCCAAATCACATATGCTAATAACGCACCAGTCAACAGTGGACCCAATGCTTCTCCTATGCTGCCACCAGTACCGTGAATAGAAATTGCAAATCCTTTTCGATCGGGAAATGTCTTTGATAGGGTAGAAATTGCAGCTGGATGATAAAATGTAATACCTATTGAAATACATACTGCTGCAAGAATTACAACCCATAGATTATTTACTGAACCAATTACAAAATACATTAGGCCAACTGAAAATATTGATGATCCAAGTATTATTGGAGCCCCTCGCTGATATCTATCTCCCACAAATCCAGCTGGCAAATTTGCAAGACCACCTCCTAAACTTCTAGCAGATGACATTAACCCAATCTCTGTATTTGAAAGGTTTAGTCCGATTTTTAAGGATGGAAGAAGAATGAAAAACCCTGAATTCAAAAAATGTTTTATTGCGTGACCAGCAACAATAAAGGTGCCCATAGCTATCGGATTTTTAGATAAATTATTTTTTTGCAATCGAAAACCTTTTTATAAAACTAATTGATCGCCAACAAGCAAATATTGGCACACATTTGAAGCTTGAATCATTTCCTCAATAACCACATATTCACGTTTCGTATGCATTCCATGAGTTCCGGTTCCAACAACTACAGCTTCACATTTATTTAAGTTGAATACATTTGCATCCGTACCACCACCTGATGCTCCAACTTTAGGTTCAATCTGTAAATTCTGTAAAGCATGAATAAGTCTTGAAACAACGGGAGTTTCCTCATCAAGTTCATAAGAATAAAATTTTATTTCTGTTTCACATTCAATAAGAGCATCAGGATGCATTTCACGAGCATTTTTTAATCCAAGTTCAAGAACTGCATGTAAATGCTCGATATCTGCTTGATCTCTACTTCGAAATTCTCCCGAGCATTGAGCAAATTCAGGAACAGCATTAACTACTGAACCTCCATTTATTATTCCAATGTTAAAAGTAGTATTGTTATTAATTCTTCCCTGTGGAAGTTCATGTATAATTCCCGAAAGGATCTTTATCGCAGATAAACCCTTCTGAGGTTCAACACCAGCATGAGCAGAACGTCCGGTTACAGATATGTCAAAACTAGTATATGTTGGTGTAGCAATCGTAACGTTAGATACCGCACCGCCTCCATCAAAAACTATTACTTGATCTCCTTTGATAAGACTAAAATCAAGATTTTTAGCTCCATCCAATCCAAGTTCTTCACCGCGAGTAACAACTATCTGTAAGGAAGGTCTAGATATATTGTTTTCTTTCAAGGTCTGAAGGCATTCAATAATTGCTGCAATTCCTGCCTTGCAATCACCTCCGAGGATTGTTGTGCCGTCGGTTTCAATAATCTCTGAGGAAATTATTGGATTTATGCCTCGACCAGGTTCGACAGTATCCATGTGTACAGACAAAACTATTGTTGGAGTATCGTTGTCAGAAGCTATTATATTCCCGTGCGCATCCAAGGATACATTTAACCCAAGATCTCTAAAACGTTTCGAAAGATCATCTGATATATCTTGCTCTTCTCCAGAAGGACTATCAATTCGAACTATTTCACAAAAAGTTTCTATAAGACGACTTCTATTAGTCATATCAAACTACCCCCGAAATCTAATTATTAATGTCAAACCTAACTATAAAGCATATAAATTAATAATACGGTACAATTATAAAACGTATATATACTAAGGTAGTAAAATACTATCAAGTAATTTCATAATAAAATCAATGCTTTACGATTTACATACTCATACAAATTTAAGTGATGGAAAGTTATCCGTAGATGAGCTTGCTAAGCAAGCAAAAGCTAACATGTATACTGCAATGGCCATCACCGATCATGTAGATGAATATAATTATCAAGAAATTCTCCTATATTTGCTTAATCAAAGTTTAATAGCATCAAGAGATCATGATCTTGTCGTTTTAGCAGGAGTAGAATTAACTGGAATACATCCTAGTAAAATTGCTAAAATAGCAAAAGATGCCAGATTTCATGGGGCACAAATTATCATAGTCCATGGTGAAACATTGAAAGAAAAAGTTGCTGTTGGAACTAATAAGGCTGCAGTTGAATGCAATGAGATTGATATACTTGCACATCCTGGATTAATTTCAAACGATCTCGCAAAAACTGCCAAAGACAATAACGTTCATCTTGAACTCTCATCAAGACAATTTCACTCAATAACCAATGGACACGTAGCAAGGGTTGGATTAGAAGAAGGATCTAAGATAATAGTGAATTCAGATACTCACGAAAAAGAAGACTTATTAACAATTGAAAAGGCAAGAAGCATAGCTATTGGTTCGGGGTTGAACGATAAAGAAGCTGCAAAAGCTCTTGTCTCCAACCCCGGACTAATAATTAAAAAGGCACTAGAACAAGCACCGAAGTCATCTAATCTTTAGTTGACTATTATGACTTTCCTATTCGGAACATTTTTCCACTACATGTTCCACAGGTGCCCTGGGTCGCAGGTCTTCCATTCTTAAGTGTAACCTGAGCAGGGTTTTGGATTTCACGCTTTGCACGACACTTAAAGCAGTAGGCTTCCATATCAATACCTCCCAGTATCTCTTACTTGAACCGTCATATCATCTAGATATGAAGTATAATGCTAGACCCTATCTGCAATAGATTCCTTTGTCAATAGTATTTGCTGAACAATTGTTAAATATTTCATGAGATTTGCCATCAAATCAACATGGTTATACAATTTATTTTAATTATTATGCTGCCAGCAAATTATATAAGTAAATTGCTGACATCAAACGACCGATTGATTTGGAGGTCAACAATGACAAATACTTCTATGGATGATACTGAACAACACCTTACCGCATCAGCCGCACTTGCTAATAGATTAAGATCTCAAACATATGAAACTCGTCCATTATCAGGTTTAAATTCAGAAAAATTTGGTGTTATGGACTGGGAAACATGGGCCTATGATGTTACAAAAGCTACTAGTAGGTTAGCCACAAATCTCGATAGGCTTACCTGGGGTGGAATAGGAGCTTTAATTGGCACTGCTTTAGCTGCCCTTCCTGCTTTCCTAGTAGATTTTCAGACATACCCTTTTGTAATAGCTCAGCCATTAGGTGCAGCTGCAGGAGCTTTGGCTGGTATTTATTTAATGTCTGAAGAAAAATAACTAATCTAACTAATCATAGAGATTCCAACTAATTCATTGTCAACAAGATTTTTTTATTCCCTATGTTTTAATTATATTTTGTTAATGTTTTATATGACCATTTTTTAATGGACAAACATGGTTAACACCCTCGTTGATTGGATTACTACACAATGGACACAACGGCCTGCCCGCAGAGCAAATAGCGAGTGCCTCTTCAACAAAGCCAAGTAATACGTCACTCTGAATTTCCACATTAAGAGTTGGATCATTTCCTACACTATCATCACTATCATAAGCTTCCATAACCCATAAATGAGTTGAATCATCAAAATTTACATTAAGTTGTGCAATAGTAAACTCTATAGTTGGATTTACTTGAGCAATCTCAGAAAGTGATGTGAGATTGGGATTAACGGAAATATCATTACCTTGAAAATAATCTCTCAGAAGTTGCCTTAACAAAAGTGAAAGTTCAAGTAGTTGTTGTTTCTCTAACCACAAACATGCTGAGCCAATATCTGACTCAATTAAAAGACGAAAAGTTCTTTGTCCGGGTTTTCCAATAGCATTAGAATTAAATTTACTGACGGGACCCAACGAAAAACGTTCATTAGACAATTAGTATTCTCCAATCATTTGTATATAATTTTCGATATAATGGTTATTCAAATAATTCCTTTATTCTCAAGATCATCTATTTCATCATTTGATAAGTTCAACAATTTATGTAAAACATCCCGAGAATCACCCCCTAGGTCAGGTGGATTTTTGTAAATGCCACCTGGAGTTCTAGACATCTTTATAGGTGTATTTATAAATTTCCAAGTACCCAAACGATCATGATGACGTTCAACAATCATTTCTCGAAAATTTACTTGTGGATCACTAATAACTTGATCAATAGAATTTACTGGTCCACAAGGAATCCCTAGTGGAACAAGTTCGTCTACCCATTCCTGAGTAGTTTTATTTCTTAAGACATCAGACATTATGGGAATAAGTTCATCTCTATTTTGTGTTCTATCCCATGATGATTGAAAACGTTCGTCATCAATTAATTCAACATGATTTAATGCAGAACAAAGCAATGGCCAGTGAGGAGATGCTCCTCCAAAAATTGCGATAACAATCCACCCGTCATTTGTTTCAAATGCTTGGAATGGTGTAGCAGAAGGATGACGAGTTCCAAGAGGCACAGGAATTTCTCCAGTGGCTAAAAATCTTCCTATGGCATTCTCTTGTAATGCAACCTGACAATCAAGCATGCTTAAATCTATAAGTTGACCCATATTACTTGAAGTTCTTTCATGAAGAGCACTCAGAATACCTATTACTGCATAAAGTCCAGCAGTTATATCACCAACGGAAGATCCAATTCTTACAGGATCACCACCTTCATTTCCAGTAATACTCATTATACCACCCATACCTTGAACAATTGCATCTAGCGCAGAACGATTTCCGTATGGGCCATTCATTCCAAATCCAGAAATAGAACAATATATTAACTGAGGATTTCTTTCCATCAGCACAGAATGATCTAATCCGAGTTTCTTCATCGTTCCGGGTCTAAAATTTTCAACAACTACGTCAGCTATTTCTGCTAACCTTAAAAAAATAGATTTTCCGGCTTCTGTAGTTAAATCAAGAGTAAGTCCATGCTTATTACGATTTAAACTCATAAAATATGCACTATCATCATTTACAAAAGGACCAGTACCACGAGCACCATCCCCAATTCCGGGGCGTTCAATTTTTATTATTTCTGCACCCTGATCACCCAAAATCATTGTGCAGTATGGACCAGATAATATCCAAGTTAAATCAAGAACCAGTATTCCACTCAGCGAACCGTTCATACAAGAAAACCTCCGTATAAACTTAAAAATATCTACTCCACATAATATTCCATTTATTCCAAACAAAACACTCCAAAATAAAAATATTAATAGCAAAAACTAAAAATATAATATTCGATCTAATGAGAATAAATTACTGATAATATCTAATTATGTATCAATATCAACGAATTTCGTAGCATTATATATATATATACAACATTTAGATTTTATAATCAGATTATTTATTGTTTAATTAGGATTCATATCTTAATTATCTAATAGAGTATATGTTAAAAAACTATGTTGACAATGGGATCATGGCAATGTTACGCTTTTCGTCGCAATACAGTTTCGACAGCCTCAATGAGGATCATGGGTCAGCGGTCGTATGTTGGGCGATTCGGTGACATGAACTGAATCCGAATTGGACGTTAGACTCTGCGGTTGTATTTTTAGAAATAAATACAGAACCAGTTTCTCTAAGGGGGCTAATTTGAATAATAGCGATTTTGTTGTCCGATTTGCCGGTGAGGGCGGGCAAGGAATGGTTACCTCTGCCGAAGGGCTTGCCCAGGCAGCTGCACAGGTTGGTTATCACGTTCAAACTTTCGTTACATTTCCTTCACAAATTATGGGTGGTCCTACATTCGCACAGACACGTTTATCTGCCTCTCCAATTCTTTCTTCCGGAGATTACTTAGATGCCTTGGTCTGTTTCAATAAAGAGGCCTATGAAACTCATAAGGATGACGTTAGAGATGGTGGGGTTGTAATTTATAACTCCGAAGACTTTCAACTTGATGACTCTTCTAACTCGGTTGGATTACCATTTGCTGAACTAGCTAAATCTACCGGTAATGCTAGGGCTGAAAATATGATTGTTATCGGTGCGTTCGCTCATCTTATAAGCATGCCAAGAGAATACTTGGAAACATTTGTTACCAAACGATTCACACGTGGTAGACCAGGGGACGAAGAAATAATTAGAGCTAATATTGAGGCATTACAATTAGGTGGCAATGAAATATCCAAGAGTGGTTTTCAACTTGGTGAATTACCTCCTCCTCAACCCCCAGAAGGTGATCAAATACTAATTAAAGGCAATGATAATTTGTCACTAGGAGCTATAGCTGCTGGAGTAAATTACTTCGTTGGATACCCGATATCACCAGCTACAACCATTCTCGTCTATATGGAAAGAAATCTAGTAGGTCCTGGAAGATTCGTTTATCAAGCAGGTTCAGAAATAGAGTCGATAAATGCAATTGTTGGTGGCGGTTACTCAGGAGCAAAAGCAATGACGTCTACTGCAGGACCAGGATTCTCGCTGATGAGCGAAGGAATCGGACTAGCATGGATGGCAGAGATTCCACTAGTTATCGCTGATATCCAAAGAGGTGGACCAGCAACAGGCTTGCCAACTAAGACTGAACAATCCGACTTCCTTGCTGCTCTACATCCTGCACATGGGGATGCTAGTATTCCAGTAATTGCTCCAGGAAGCGTAGAGGAATGCTATGATGCAGCTGTACATGCCTTTAACTGGGCTGAACGCTACCAAGGTCCTGTGGTAATTCTGAGCGACCACCAGCTTTCCGAACGTTCTCAGAATATACCTCGACCAAATCCAAATGCAATCCCAATTGAACGAAGAAACGTGTATTCAGGAAATAATGGCTACCTTCGTTACGAAGGTGAATCAGTTTCACCAATGCCACTGCCCGGAGGGAAGGGAGCATATGTCGCTAATGCTAGCGAACATGATCCTAGTGGTGACACTACCCATCTGCCACATAGGCATGTAGAAATGACTGAACGACGATTTGCAAAGTTGAAACTTCTTGAAAATGAACATTTCGAGAGTTTAAACACTCAAAGCTCTATAGCAGTAATTCCTTGGGGAGCTACTAAGGGCAGTATGAAGGAAGCCTATGATATACTTGAAGCTCAAGGTCTTGATATTGCATGGTATTACACAATGTTTTTACATCCATTACCAATAAAACTATTAGAGGAATTACAATCAAAGGACTTAGTTATAGTTCCTGAATTGAATTACCTTGGGCAATTTGCAAGTTATCTAAAAACGCTAGATGTCCGAGCAAAAGCAATTACTAAATATGAGGGACTTCCTTTCAAGGTCGCCGATCTTGTTGATAAAATTACTGAAACAGTCACAGAATTCAGAAGCAGAAAGGTGCGAGCATGAGTAAAAAAAATCCAGAATACGATTTTAAATGGTGCCCCGGCTGTGGTGATTTCGCTGTAAAAAGAGCAATAGAGATGGCAATGCGCCAGTGGACGATAAAAACTGAAGAACCAATAGAAAACACTGTAATTGTTGCAGGAATTGGATGCTCAGGCAACCTTGTCCATCTTGTTGATGGTGATCAACCATTTGGAATACATGGTGTACATGGTCGAACTCTACCCATATCTTTGGGTGTTAAAATGGGAAATCCAAACCTCAATGTGCTACTAGTAGCAGGAGATGGTGATTTTTTGAGCATTGGTGGTGAACATATCGCACCAGCCGCCAAAAGAAATTTGAATGTATGTGCAGTTGTAATGGATAATGGAGTTTATGGACTTACCAAAGGACAGAGTTCACCGACAACTATTATAGGGGAAATTACTCCAACTACTCCATTTGGGAAGGTTGAAGACTCAATAAATCCATTAGATCTATATCTTACTCTTGGAGTTTCCTATGTTGCCTCAGGCTTTTCATCTAAAGTTAAAGAAATGGCCCAATTGATTCAAGACGGAATGGAACACCCAGGATTTTCAATTGTCCATGTTCAATCTCCATGCACTACATATAATGACAACTATGACGTTTTGAGAGGAAATGCTAAAAAGGGAATAGCCCCACTTGCATATGACGTTGGAGAAGAACACGACTCTTCTGACATTGAAGCTGCAAGAGCAATTGTGAATGAACCTGGCATACCATTAGGATTAATTTACCAAAACCCAAACTCAATACCTCTTGATGCTAGAGTAACAAAATCTCAAGAAAAAACATCATTCAAAAGTGCAGAAGATCAGATAGATGCATTTACATTATAGATTATTAAAATCTTAGGTATTTTTGGTTTCATTAGAAGCGTATTTTGATGGACATTTAACAATAATATTATCAGCATGAAAAATTCCATCAGTACCGTAGATTCCTTCAGCAACTATTTCTGAATGTTCGTTGAAAAATAATTCAGGAACAATTCCTGTGAATGTTCCTTTCAGGTCATGACTTCCCGATTCATTTTGAAGAACAAAAGTTGCAGAAGTATCACCTTGTTCTCTATTGAAACTTCCAGCAAGAAGCTTACCATTGACTCTGAATCGATCGCCATAATAGAGCTCAGGATCATTTACTACTTCATCAACAGTAATATAATAAACCGTTGAATGAGAAAACACTCGATTAGCAAAAAACCACATTGAACCCAATATTATCAATGCAGAAAGAATTATCAGTAGAATTCGTCTTTTTTCAAAATAAGAAGATTTGTTTACTTCCATATGTACCTGCTTAATCAGATAATCAGTTGCAAAACTTATTATAAAACTTATATATAGTTAATGTATACCCAGAATTATTTTTCTCCAGTATATTTTTTCCAGCTAATCGATGTCGTCCCGGACATTTGAAGTTTGAGATCTTGAAGTTTTTGTACTCGTTTATCTAGCGGAGGATGAGAAGCAAATAATCCAGCTAATGATTCTCCTTTAAGAGCCGATATAATAAATAATGCATTTGCAGTTTCCATTTTTCTTAAATCTTTACTTGAAACAGTTGAGATATAACTAGAAATTTTTTGGAGAGCAGAAGCGAGCTTTGAGGGATCACCAGTTAATATCGATCCACCTCTATCAGCCGCATATTCTCTATATCGAGATAAGGTACACATAAGAATCGTACACAAAAAATACACTAATACTGAAACAGCATAAGCAATCATAAAAGCCATACCACCCTGAGAACGATTACGTCCCCCAAATGAACCAAATATGCTTGCCCACATAAACATAGACATTAGTGTTGCTGCGGCCATAGCAAAAAAATTAGCAAACGTCATAACGCTTACATCGCGGTTAACAATATGCATCACTTCATGGCCAATAACTCCCTCTAGTTCAAGAGGATCTAGTCTTTTGCGAAGACCTTCAGTAACGCAAATTACAGAATGATTTACATCTCTACCTGCTGCAAATGCATTTGGGACATCGGTATTTGAAACTGCAACTTTAGGTTTAGGTATAGCAGCTGCTAGGGATAATCTTTCAATAATTCGGTGCAACTCTGGTTCTTCGTCCTCAGTAACTTCTTTTGCCCCAATTGATTTTAGAACCAATTTTGTGGACTGGAAGTATTGAAATAAAAACATTCCCCCGGCAATCAACATATAAAATTCCCATGGAACACCTAATGATCCCAAAATGGAAATGAATATTAAATAAATTAATGGTAAGGAAATAATTACTAAATACATCCGCCATTTTAATGAAAACCCTACTGAGGAAATTGATCTCTGATTCATACTATTACCTTTCATAAAACTATTAGATGATTCTGAAAGCTTTGAATAGGATTCTTCAAATAAATTCATTTACTACCAATTCTTATGTTTATTTTACACACTAAACCCTATTTAATTCAAACTCAAAGTTACAAGTATTACACCAGTTGATATACAAACAGCTCCGAGAACTAATCGAATAGTAATTTTTTCCAAACGGTTAATAAATATGCTACTTAAAATAATTGCAAAAATAGGATTAATAGCCAAAATTGGAGAAACGACAACAAGGGGTGATGTATTCAAAGCTAGAAACATAAAAACAATTCCAGCTGAAGAAAACAACCCAGCAAATGAAGCTTTAATATATGGGCCAATTGATTTCGGAGCACTCTTGATTTCTTTAGAGGCAAATATACTCATAGTAATTGCACCAAATAATAAACCAAAGCTCGCAGCAACCAAAGGATGAATAGTTTCTACTATATTCTTAGCTACAACCTGACTTGTTCCATATGAAAAAGCTGCACCCAAAGCAAATAAATATCCCAACCAGATTCCCGTAAATTTTTTACGAATAGAAGTTCTATTTATCATGGTTTTCACTCATAATTAGGATCACTCCAATAAGAACTACTACAGCACCTAGAACAAGTTGAGCATTAACAGTTTCATCCAATAAAATAATACCGTATACGATTGCTAATACTGTAGAAATACTAAATATTGGAGTAGCACGACTTACACCAACAATACGAATTGATGAATAGTTTAAGTATCTTCCAAGTGGAAAATTTAATGTTCCATACAAGCAAAGCCATAATAATATTGGCCCCTGAATACCATGTATTTCATTTGGAAAAATTGCCAGAACAATTACAAAAGTCAGGAAAAATCCAACAATCAAAGAAACTGTTGTCGTAAGGACCGGACTTAAGTACTGCAACGCAATTCTTACACTTACTCCACCCAAAGCCCAAGAAAAAGCTGCACATATACCAAATATAATGCCTTCCAAACTACACCATCAAACTTTTAAAGAATTTATAATCGATTCCAGAATTATCAATCCATCATCGCTGCCAAGTATTTTTTTACATGCACGTTCGGGGTGAGGCATCATTCCTAGTACATTTCCTTCTTTATTGGTGATACCAGCAATG